>Ga0115004_10000459_pt1 | contig 31014 bp, 39 predicted proteins | sample ArcticOcean_MG_C_10_FD_88737 | JGI IMG/M metagenome (GOLD analysis project Ga0115004, IMG submission 88737) | Marine microbial communities from western Arctic Ocean - ArcticOcean_MG_CB11_90 | ecosystem: Environmental > Aquatic > Marine > Oceanic | place: Arctic Ocean: Canada Basin | collected... | reverse complement strand
CATCCACGTACTCCTAAAGAATTGGCTACTATTTTTAATTTAGACAATGCTCATGCAACTAAAGGCTGCAAAAATGCGATTAAAATACTGAATAGTTTCGAGTCTCAAATGGACCAATGTGATAAAACTACCTTTAGTACTACAAAACCGGAAGCATTTATAGACAGGTTTTGTAGTAAGCTGAATATTAATGCCGAATTAACCAAATTATGTCATTTCATAACCATGCGGATCGAGCAGAAAAATTTGGTTCCTGAGAAGGCACCGCAGTCAGTCGCTGCAGGAATTATTTATTTCGTGGCGCAGACCTGTGGTATAAATATCACAAAGGGAGAGATACATATAGTTAGTGAGATTAGTGAGGTAACGATAAATAAGTGTTATAAAAAACTGGAGACGTATAAGGAGGAGTTGATTCCTAGGGTAATATTGGAGAAGTATGGTAATTAGGAGAGATGTCAAAAGAGTGATACAAATGTAGCCAGTTGGAAACGTTAAAAGTTATTAATGGGGTTTACATGAAAAATACTATTAAAATATTATTTAAAAAGTTATTAAAAAATAGACTATAACAGATGATTTATATAGAGTTAATGGGTGGTCTTGGTAATCAATTATTTCAAATTTTTTGTGGATTGGCTTATTCCCTAGAAAATAAAATTCCATTTAAAATAAACAATAATAAACCAGATAACGTATCTCCTCTCGATAATATTAGTAAACGACCTACCTATTGGAAGAACTTTTTAATTAATCTCTCGGAATTTACCTACAATAATAATATTAATCTTCCAGTATATAGAGAGAAAACCTTTTTTAAATATGATAAAATTCAACTTATTGCACAAGATTTTAAATTATTTGGTTATTATCAAAGTTACAAATATTTTGAAACTCACTATGAAAATATTATAAAATTAATTGGATTAGAAGAGAGAAAAACCCAAATATATGAAAAAAATAAACCATTATTTAATGGAAATAAAAAACCGATTTCTCTCCATTTTAGAATAGGAGATTATGTAAAAAATTTAGCAATGCATCCAGTTTTACCAATAGAGTACTATATACAATCTCTACATTTTATAAAAAATTCTATTCCTGAATTAGAAAAAAATAATTATATATTCATATTCGGAGAATTCAATGACAAAGAAAAAATAGAAAAACATATTGAGGGAATGAAAACGGAGTTACCTAATTTGGAAATTATAGTTTGTGATTATAATATAGCAGATTATGATCAAATATTATTAATGTCGTTATGCGAACATAACATTATTGCAAATAGTACTTTTAGTTGGTGGGGAGCATATTTTAATAATAATAAAAAAAAATTAGTATGTTATCCTAATATATGGACTGGATCGGCTAATGTAACTAACGATTTATTTCCTGAAAATTGGAATAAAATTATAATTTAATTAATATAATATTTGTTTAAAATATTAAATATAATATAATATTTTATATAAGTTATAATGAAGATTTTGATATTAGGAAATGATTTACATCATAAAAATAAGATAGGGTTAGTGTTAATATTGAAATATTTAAAATATGAGTATAAATTTGGTAATAGGGGAGATATTAAAGATTATGAAATAATATATTCGCCTTGTAATCCAGTAGATACTTCGTTATACCCAAATAAAAAATTTATATTCGGACCACATTTTTCTGTTTTTCCTAATAACAAATTACTTTACATTAAAAATAGCAATGGTAATGCGGTCTATATTCAACCATCTGATTGGGCATCTAACGTATGGAAAAATATGAATGCTGAATCACGCTTACCGATTAAAACACTACCATTTCCAGTTGAAATAGAAAGATTTAAACCTTCAAATAATTCAAATAAATCTGAAGTGTTCATTTATTTCAAGGGACGAAAACCAACAGAATTAAATTTTATAATAAATTTCTTGAATAGTAAAAAAATATCATATAAAATATTTGATTATGTAAATAAATATAAGGAGGAGGATTATATTCGATGTTTACAAAATGCTAAGTTTGGTATAGTAGTAGATGCCCATGAGAGTCAAGGATTTGCCATAGAAGAGGCGTTATCGTGTAACGTTCCGTTAATCGTATGGAATGTAACTGTTATGTCACAGGAAGAAGGACCAAATTATCCTAATATTCCATGTTCTAATATTGCATATTGGGATGAACGATGTGGAGAATTCTTTTATAGAGAAGAAGAATTTGAAGAGGCATATAATAAGTTTATGAGTAAAATAGATACTTATAAACCGAGGGAATACATATTAGATAATCTGTCTCCAGAGAAATGTAGTGAACGATTTGTAGAATTGATAAATAGTTATTAATACTTAAATATTTAACAAAGGTAATACTAATGAGCGATTTTTTTGATAAATGTTTTGAAAAACACAATTTTCAAGAGCTAAATAATTTAGATGTTAATATACTTTATCAATCATTATTGATTTATAAAAATAAATATAACAATATCCCAACATGTATATTTGATGTTGGATGTAATGCTGGTTCATTTGTCAAAGTATTAAACAATGTAGGTTTAACAAAAAATATACATTGTTTCGAACCTCATCCACATTTGAGTAAACACACTAAACGTGTTTACAATCATATTTACATGAATGATATCGTATTATCAAATAATATAGGAAAATGTGATATAATATTTCCTATGTGGAGTGTAGGTTTAAGTAGCATAATAAATAGACCGGTTTTTGATAAACTTAAATCAGAAGGACAACAATTTAAAACTATAACAGTTAATTGTAATACGATAGATAATTATTGTGTAACCAATAACATAACAGATATAGATTTTATAAAAATAGATGTTGAAGGTAGCGAAAAAATGGTTTTAGAAGGTGCAAATGATATGTTAAAAAATAACAAGATTAAAATGGGAATATTTGAGGTTGGTGAAACTTTAAAGGATGCAGGTACAAGCGAAGAAGAAATATGTAAATATCTTGAAAATTTTAATTATATAATTTTAAAAAATGTTGTTCCAGATAATTATATATTTTACTTATAAAAGTTATGAAATTTTATTAAAAATATGAATTATTTAATACTAAGAGTTACATGTTAATAGGTTGATGATTCGTCGGAAACCATATTAAATCCATCTTATCTATTATTTTATAATCAATATTATTATTTATAATAAAATAATAAATAACATCTTCAACAGAAAAATTATTATAGACTAATTTTTCTGGTGTATATTCATTAATAAAATCAAATAATACTTTACATTTTATACAACATAATCCGGTATTGAAATGCCTCATATTAGTTCCCATAGTAAATAAATTTATTGGATTTTCTAAAAAACTGTCTATAAATTGATTACTTTTTAATAATTGTCTTGGTTCAAAATGAATAATCCAGTCATACCTACTTAATACATCCTTATTGTGTATCCAATTTTCAATTAACCCAGACCCTTTATTTTTACATCCGTAATGGTTTGGAATATTTTTAATTATTACTATTGATGTTTTACTTATATATTCTTTCAATTCGGTTTCTTTGTCAAAAAAATCACTGTTATCTGCAATATAAATGTCAAATTTTTTATCTATGTTAAATTGATATATTTTTTGTATTCCCTCAAAATATTGTTTATAACGCAGATCGTTCTCTGTTAATTGGGATGATTTATATAACGATGAATTAGTATCAATATGTATTGTTGTTGGCATAAATATACAACATTTCATATATAAATAGTTACATTTTTTATTTAAATATATATATGGCATTATATTATATGAGCAAAACTATATTAATTACAGGAGGGTGTGGTTTTATAGGTCATCATTTTGTAGAACATGTTTATATAAATACAGATTGGAATATAGTAATTATAGACAAGTTATCGTATGCTAGTAATGGATTTGAAAGATTGAGAGATACTGGATGTTTAAATACGGATAGAGTTAAAGTGTTTACTAATGACTTAATTAATCCAATCCCCGAAGGAATACAAAAAGAGATTGGTAAAAATGTAAACTATATAGTTCATATGGCAGCAGAAACACATGTTGATAATAGCATTAAAGATCCAAAATTATTTTTAGATAATAATATAAACAGTACATTAAACTTACTTGAATATTCAAGAACATTACCTAACTTGGAAATATTTTTTTATTTTAGTACAGATGAGGTTTTCGGACCTGCTTTAAACGATACCTTATTTAAAGAATGGGATAGACATAAACCTACTAATCCATATAGCGCATCTAAATCCGCGGCAGAACAGATATGCGTAGCATATGAAAATACATATAAAGTCCCACTAATGATAGTAAATGTGATGAACGCTTTTGGAGAAAGACAACATGTGGAGAAATTTATTCCACTATGCATAAAGAAAATAATGAATAACGAAACAATAGAAATACACTCATATCCAGATAAAAAACGTTCCGGAACAAGATTTTACATACATGGAAGAAATATAGCGGCGGCGGTATTATTTTTAATAAAAAACGGTTCTATTGGTGAAAAATATAATATTGCTGGTGAGAAAGAAGTGAGTAATTTAGAAATGGCACAAATGATTGCTGGATATATGAATAAACAATTAAAGTATAAAATGGTTGACTTTCATTCAGATAGACCAGGACATGATTTAAGGTATGGACTTGATGGAACAAAACTATTTAATATGGGATTTTCATTACCATTAAATTTTGAGGAATCTTTACGTAAAACGGTAGAATGGACGTTAGAAAATAAAAAATGGTTGTAAAATATAATAAAGATTAAATATAATAAATACTTATAATGGATATTACAATAGCATTTATGACTAATTTTACATTAGATATTCCAGATATTAGAAAACAACAAAATACATTAGAGTCGTTTTATAAAATATTTAAAATAAATAAATTAATAAAAACATATGTTTTTTATGATATTAAGCCTTTATCTGAAATTAAAAGTGAGATAAAATTATATAATTCAGAAATACATAACGACTATAAAATTCCCGGAAATAAATATTTAGAAAATTTAAAAAATATAAAACATTTAAAAGATGCTGAATTTATAAATACAAAAAGTTTATGTGATGGATATATTCAAGCCATTAACATGTGTCAAACACCATATCTATTTTTTTTAGAACATGATTGGATATTTAATGAAAATATAAATCATACATTAGATGAATTAATAAAATTAATGAATGAGAATAATCAAATAAATTGTATATTATTTAATAAATTAAAAAATAAAGTTACTCCTTTTCAACAATTTTACAAAAGCATGAAATTTGAAATTCCATTATTATTAACCAATAGACAATCTAATAATCCAAATTTAATTAGAGTGTCACACGCTAAAAATATAAGAATTAAATTATTAAATAATAATGGATGCAGTTGTCATCCAGGAATAGAATTTTATTATAATATTAATAATATGAAAATACCTAATTATTGTGGAGGAATAGAATGTGAATTATGTAATTATTGCAAACAAGATGAAAATATTGTAAATGAGTTAGGCACATATATTTATGGACCATTAAATTATAATGAGACAATTTATCATAGTGATGGTTGTAATCGTATATTATTAGAAAATTTCAGATAAGTATTTAAATATTTAACATTAAATCATATTATATATGTATGATTTAATATTAGACCCAACTACAATGAATCCTCATTTAAAATATTTAATTCCTAATAGTGTATATTATACTTGCCCAGGAAAAATGTTTTCTAATTTTTGGAATGGTGGAGAGACAATTCCAGATATATTTAATAAATACAAAATAAATCTGGAAGAAGAATTAAAAATAATAAATAATGTTTGTATAAGAAATAATAAATTCAATAATATGTATTTTTCCTTGTCTATATTATCAACTGAAGAAATACATCAAGGAAAATCTAATAAATTATGGATAGAATATTATAAAACTTTATACAATAAATTTATACCATTTATTTCTGGAAAAATAATAATTATAGATAATCACGGTGGTGATTATGAACCAACCGTATATTTAAACAAATTTAATTTCAAATATGATATAATATTAAAACGAATATATAGTAATAGAAATAAAGATAGATATTTAAAAAACACTGTATCATATCCATTTATAATGGACACTAATTCTGACCCTTGTTATAAACTTTATAATTTATCCCATTTTAAAGAAAATATTCATAAAAAAATTAATAAAATATTTTTTGCTGGTTCATTATTTGATTATCATGAAGAATGGGACAATCACAATACATTTGAACACGCTGATCGTACAAAAATAGTAAATAATTTTAATGGTAAATATCCAAATATTTTAGAAAAGAAAAAGGTACCATATAATATATTTCATAAAACTATATCAAATTATAGATATGCACTTGATGTAAGAGGTACATCAAGATTAAATAAACGATTATATGAAATTTTATCTACAAATACATTATTACTTGCAGAAAAAATAGATATTGTATGGCCGTTTGAAAATAATGATAAGTTTTCAGATGAATGTTTTTTTGAACAAGGTAATGTGGACGATTTATATCGCATTTATAATAATTTTGAAAATAACTTTGAATTATATGACAAATGTTTAAAAAATCAAATGTATATTGTAAAAAAATATTTCAATAATGAATGGTTATGGGCTTATATCCAAGACATTATTAATTAATTTTGGCTGTAATTTATATGTATAATTTGAAAAAAAATCCTTCAATTTATTATTATTTGTCCAATCATCTTTTTGTAAGTCATTCAAAATATTATTAATTCTATCTGTATAATTAATATTGGCATTGAGTAAAGGTATAAATGCATCAGGGAAATAAGGAGTTGTCGGATTAAACATTTTACATGAATTTAATCTATATATTTCAAGGTTTGGATTAATCAATTTTGCAAATGAAGATAACGCCGAACTATTTTTTAATACAGATTTACATTTAGATAAACATATCATATCTATCATAGCACATTGACCATTAATATCTTTATCTGTATTTTCGTACCAAGTTAAACTTTTTTGGTCTAATAAATCAAAATTTCTAGAAAATTTAAAATTGATATTATTGTTAGATAAATTAAGTTTCAACTTATCAACAAAATGTTTCTCGTCAGTACATACAAAAATATTATTTATTTTATTAACATTTATATATTCTTTTATTATAGCTATAAATACATCCATAGTTATTTTTGTGTTCATTGTACTATCATCTGTTTTATCTGTTCCTCTAAAATGTATACCAAAGTAATTATCTAAATTCATATATGATGTCAAATCTATAATTTTATTTGGTATTTTAAAATATTTAAAAAATAGTTTATTTAATTCATAAAAATTATCCCCAAGACTATATGGCGAAGGAGGTATTTTTATATATGTTACATTAGTATTTTCTAAATTTAAATTACAAGATATATCTGATTTATATTCTAAGATATTTGGAAATATCTTTCCATATCTTTCAGTTTCCACATTCCATAATATAAATTGAGGGTCTATTTTCATTTGCTCAATTACTGGTAGATTATTCATCATTCTTAATATTACTTGACCAAATAATCCTTCGCTCATTTCGTTGACTGATTTTATGCAAAAACACTTTTCAACCGGCATTTTAATAGCATATAATATATTATTTACATTTCCATTCTCACTTGAAAAACTACTTTTAATATCAAAATATTGGTCTAACATCTTTTTTTTATAATTTATTAAATTAATATTCGGAAGTTTAGTATGATAAGCATAAAAAATATGTTTCGTTTTTTTAATTAAAATATTTAATAAATAATTATCAAAATTTTCTTTTGATATTTCTGATAAACTATGTGCACATATAGCAATATCATATTTTTCTTCATTATTTATTATTTTTGAAATATTATTTGTATCAATAAAATCAATCTTATTTATATCAATTAATTCTTTTTCTAAAAACCATTTTTGTAATTTTATTACAAAATCTAAATCTATTATAGTCCATTTATTATATTTCATAATATTTTCATTAATATAAGGCCAATTACCAAATCCACCACCAATTTCTAATATATTTGTTAATGAAATGTTATTTTGTTTAAAATAATCATATACAAAACAAGACATCATATAATGTCTTGAATCAAGATTATCTAATGCAGAAAATTTAACAATATTACCATAACCTAAATTACTTTTTTTGTTATTTAAATATTCTTCAAATAAATCATTATTTATAGATTTTCCAATTAATAATGCTTCTTGTTCTGGTTCAGGTTCGTTATTTACTAAAAATGAAAATTCTTCTTTTTCTCGAAAATTTGTATAATCATCATTAGTATTATTACTAATTATTTTACAATTATTAAATACAGTTTCATATCCATCGGACATTATATGTTTAAGTATAAATTTACATTTAAATTATTTTTAACATAATCATATAATATATTCACATTTTCTATTCTCTTATCTTCATTTTCCAAATAATAATTAATAACCTCAAACATATTTTTTGAATTACATGTAACTAATAAATTATTGTATACATCATCTAATAGGTTTTCATTATCATCATCATTTAAAATATAAATAAAAAATATTTTATTTGCGGAATTATATATCATTCTTGGATATTGTATATCATTTTTATAATAATTATTTAATAAAACTATTTTTGATGAATACAATAAAATATCTTGTTCTTTTTCAAAAATTCCTCGTGGATATCCTTCTATATTTGGACAAAAAATATCATATTTATTTATTTTTAATAAATTAAATAATTTAGTTCGTTTGTCATTTATAGTACCAATCATAATTAAATCTCTTGTTTTTTTTATTAATTTTATATCTAAATTATACATATTTTCTATTGATTTATGATATGAAAACTGATGATATATTATGTTTTCATTAATTGATAACATATTTTTCATATATACTAATATTTGACTTGCATTTTTAATTTGATTAAACATATTTTCATCAATATTATTCAACGGTTCTATAACGTACATTATATAATTTTTAGGCATACATGTTAATGGTACATGATTAAATATACCAATATATAAATTATCATTATTATTATCTTTTTTAACTTGATCAGCAAAATGAATAGTTTGAAAATTTATATTTTTATCTTTAAAATATCCTTTTATTGGATTAATTAAAGTATCATAAAAGTTTCCTATAGTTCTTGACCTACCAGTAACAATAATTATCTTCATATTATAGTTAATTTATTATTTATAATATAAAGTTATATATTTATATTCATTATAACATATCATATCCAAACTTTTCAAAGTCTATTTTATAGATTTCATTTATTATTTGTATGCATTCTTCTTTATCTTTAAAAAAGGATATGTAGTCTGTGTGGTGTGTTTTATTTTCATGACATAAAATAATATCTGGAAATAATTTATTAAAACTTTCATTTATGTTTTCCATATGTAAAATATTTACTTTTAAAGATGTATTGTTAATATATTCATATTGAGGTAATAAATGATTGATATAATATTTGCTATCAAATAACATAAAATCATATTTCTTTTTTGTTTTAATTGTTGTTTTTATAAACTTACAAAAATCTAATATATTATTAAATCCTCGATCGCACCATTTGTAATCACTTAAAACACGCTCATATGGGTTTCTAACACAGGTTAATATTGTATAATCATTTAAATCCTCGTTAATATAATTATTATAATATTCTAAGCATAACGTTTGTAAAACTATGTTATCATGAATTCCATATAGTATATCCATATTTGCTGGAAAATTATTTTCAGAATACATATTTAAACTTTTTGCTATAGATGTTCCTGCACATTTAGGTATATGAATAAATAATACTTTCTTTTTTTTACATATAGGCATGACACTATAACTATAATGTGATTATATTTGTTTAAATCAATTATAGAAAATATTATATATTACAAGCAACTTTAATTATATATTCTATATCCTTTTTTTCCAACCACCATCCTACTGGAATACACACTAATTCTTTTTCTAACATATCTAAATTTTGGAGAGTTTCTTCAAAATCTTTTACACATGAGTTAATATCATTTCTATTATGAACTTGACTTGTCATTATATTTGCTTCTTTCATTTTTTTCATAAACTCTTGTTTTTTACCATTCATTACACGAATGCTATAAAGCCAATATGCCGAATTACATTTCGGATTATTAGTTAATAGTTGTATTCCATCTATATTTTTTAATCCTTCATTCAACATTTTTGCATTTCTTCTATTTTTCTCTAACAACTCATCCATATGAGGCAAATTATATAATCCAAGGGTCGCGTTTATATCGTTCATATGAAATTTATACCCATATTCAAGTATATCATTTTCCAATCGAAAATCGGTTCCTTTATAATTTCTTTTCTCTCTATCAATCCCATACCATCTCAATAATTTACACCTTTCATACAATTCTTCAGTCGGTAATGTTATGATACCACCATCTCCGGTCGTAAGATGTTTAATTGCTTGTAAACTAAATACACAAATATTCTTACTATTTCCTATTTTTTTATCATTGTATTCTGCGCCGAATGAATGAGCACAATCTTCTACAACAACTGGTTTAAATCCATATGTTTCTTTATGCTGTTCACATATTTTATCTAATTCATCAAGATCAACTGGGTTACCTCCCCAATGAACTAAATAAATAACCTTTGTTTTTTTATTTAATTTTTTTTTCACATCTTCTAATGAAATATTACACGTCTCTAAATCAACATCTAACCATTTAATTTTTGCACTATTAGATAGAATGGCAGCAGTAGTTGCAAAACAAGTTAATGCGGGTGTTAATACAACGTCTTCTGTTTCATTAAATCCAGGCCAATCAGGCAATGCCCCCTCTTTTTTTAATAATCTTAGTGCTAATGTTAGTCCTGCAGTAGCAGAATTTAAAGTTAATATGTAAGGATTTCCAATATATTTCTTCAATTCTTCTTCGAATTTTTCAACTTGTTTTCCCTGTGTTAGTTGTCCCGACATTAATACATCATTAATTGGTTTAATTACATCATCGCTCATGAATACTTTGAATAAAGGAATCATATAAAACTATTTATTAAAATGTTTTTAATATTTAAAACAAATTTACATATAATAATAATGACGAAATCATCCTATTTAAATAATCTTAATTATGGCGATATATTTAAAACTATATTATTTATGATTAATCCAACATCTATTGTAGAGATTGGTATTTTAGATGGATTTTCTTTGAAAACAATGACAGACAATACCTCTAACAATTGTGTTATAAAAGCTTATGATATATTCGATGAATTTAATGGACATTCCGCAAACAAAGAAGCTCTGCAAAAAGAATTTTTAAAAAATGATAATGTAACTATTGAATATGGAGATTTTTATAAGTTATGTGACGATATTCAAGATAATAGTATTGACTTATTACATATTGATATTGCAAATAATGGTGATGTATTTGAATATGTAATTAAAAATTATATGAAAAAAATAAAAAGAAATGGGATTATTATACTTGAAGGCGGTTCTAACGAAAGAGATAATGTAGAATGGATGAATATTTACAATAAACCAAAAATACAACCAATCATAGAAAAATATAGTTCAAGTCTAAATATAAAAGTTATTGGTAAAATACCATCACTATCTATTATAACTTTGAAAAATAATATATAAAACAATATATTAAATAATTATAAATTAAAAATATAACACATATATTTTTAATTATAAACGGGTTTTACATAAATCTTCATGGGTTGGGGGGTTAGTATACTCTAATTTATTAATTTATTGATAATGTCATTTCTTACATTATTCCAATATTGTGAACCAGCACCGCCTTTATCCTTCGTTTTTGCGCCAGTTGTTACCTGTTCTGGATGGCATCTGTACCCAAGTACAACATTCGGCAAATTTTTTATGAATCCGTGTGTTTTTAACATACGCAATTCCAGTTCAAAATCTTCGGCCATATGTTTCATATTTTTATCATAATTACCTGCTTCTAATACTTTGGATTTTCTATAGCAGACCGTTGGATGATTTATAAACCAATGGGAAGGATTTTGTTTGTATTGTTCCCAAGAAATATCTGGATGTCTTGTAATGCCATGAGTTGTTTCTTTACCATTATAAAACATTGCTATTTGTCCTCCACAAATAGCGACATCAACATTAGATTTCATATATTCTAATTGCATTTGTATACGTTCCGGAACCATAATATCATCACTATCCATTTTAATAATTATATCGTTGCTACACATCTTAATACCGATATTTAATGTATATCCTATTCCTTTATTTCCATCATTTTCACTATAAACGATTTTAACGAATCTCGTTGTATTTTCAAAATCATGTAACAGTTGTTTTAAAATGGTAGTGTGTATTTCATCCGAACCATCATTAATCCAGATAATTTCAAAAAATATGTGACCATTTTGATTCTTGATAGAATTGAGACAATCTTTGATGTAATCCGGTTTTGTATTTAAACTGGATATTAGTATGCTTACTTTATCATTAGGTTCTTTAAAGTGTGAAGGTAATTCAATATGATCCATCAAGTGATAATTTTGTTTTGTAGAACACCATTCTTGATGAGCATAGATTTTTTCTCGCCCATTATATGACACCCCTGAAACATGAACCGGTAAAAATAAATATGATGGTAATATTGTAATATCTGCCCATTTTCCTCCGTGGTAGAGTATGGTTAGTAGTCCGGGTCCAACAGTTCTCCATGCTCGTTTTCTAGTTCTGGAAACATTAATATCATTATTTTTAATCCATTCTATAGCTAATCTGGGTAATTCATGTTTAGGTGGAAATGCCATCGTTCCTGTAGCAATTAAAGCGTGGGTTCTTGCTAATACATCATCATACTCACTATTTTTGCCCGCCCATCCAGCATTTCTGACCTGTTCATTTTCATAACCGGCAAAGGCCTGATATTTTTCTACAAGATATGTAACGGGTTCAATACAATATGCATCCGCGTCTATAAAAACCCCACCATATTCATACAAAATTTCCCACCTTATTATATCGGCTTTGCCATTTATTTCTATCATATCGTTGATTTTTCCAACAAGGTTTGAAACAAAACCTCTATTTTTAAATTCATCTGTCGTCCATCGAATATATTCAAACCCTTCTTTTTCATGCGCGTCTTTCCATGTGTCCATGAACTTTGTAGGTGGTTGTTTGGGTCCTATCCATAGTTGGTGAATTATTTTGGGTATAGTCATTCGCCTATTATTAACTATTAGCTTAATTATTTAAATTATAATTAAGCTATTATAGAGATAATGATGAGAATACTACAAATGGAAACACAATAATCATTCCTTCTTATCCACCTTCAACCTCTTTGTAAACATAAACTTATCCTTATCGATACACCGCCGTTTTAAATTACAATCCAAACACGCTATCACCACATTATCCTCGATATGACCCAGAGTGTTATCGACCCGATCTAACGTCCACTGCTTTTTTTCTCTCTTTTTATCCCCCGTAATATGCACATTGTCTAGACAATAATGGCATTTCAGTTGGCTTTCCACTAACTTCTGTATTAGACTGGTCATTGAAATGAATTTGTCCGCGTCATGCTTCTTTTTCACCAGGTCTTGCTGCTTATAGGAAGATAATTTCTTTTTTAGTTCTTTATCTATAACCGGATTAGGAGTTCCTAGATATAGCATATTTAGATGCATCCTTTCTTTGGTGCGTTGGTAAATCTCTCCAATATTTTTTTTTAACTGGAGTGATTTTTCTAACTTTATTATTCTGGACATATATACTTTAAGATGATTTAATTAATGATTTTTAAAACGCCGCCTCCATATCAAATATATCCTCCGTCTTCTCTTTATTCGCCAACGCATACTCCCCCACACGCTTCTCAAAGAAATTCGTCTTTCCCTCCACGCTAATCATTTCCATCCAATCAAACGGACATGCTACATCAAATATCTTCTCTCCTCCTAACTGCACTATCAGTCTATCCGCCACAAATTCTATATATTGACTCATTAATACGCTATTCATGCCAATCAACCTACACGGCAGCGCCGATATAATAAACTCCTTCTCTATTTCCACCGCTTCACGTATCATCTCGGTTAGCTTGTCCTTGCGCATCTTCTTTTTCAATTTAGAATATAATAGCACCGCGAACTCCGTGTGCAATGCCTCATCCCGACTAATCAACTCATTCGAAAAACATAATCCAGGCATTAACCCCCGCTTCTTTAACCAGAAAATAGAACAAAAGGCACCCGAAAAGAAGATACCTTCTACACACGCAAACGCGACAAGACGTGTGGCAAAAGAAGACCGCTTATCATTGATCCACTTAATCGACCAGTCTGCCTTCTTTTTAATACACGGGAAATGGTTTAATGCCTGGAATAACTGTAGCTTTTCTTGTGGTTTTTTTACATATGTATCAATCAATAGACTATATACCTCCGAATGTATATTCTCCATTGCAATTTGGAACCCATAAAAGGCACGAGCCTCAGATAATTGTATTTCTGACATGAAACGCATGCCTAGATTCTCCACTACAATACCATCGGAAGCAGCAAAAAAAGCCAATATAATTTTTATAAAGTGCTGCTCTTCAGAGGTAAGTGTTTTCCATGAAGATAAATCTTTAGAGAGATCTATCTCTTCTGCCCTCCAAAAACAATCTACCGATTTTTTATACATTGACCAGATTGATTTGTCCTCAATGGGAAACATTACATACCGATTCTCGTTTTCTGCCAGAAGGGGTTCCAAACTCGTCTTTGACATACTAAATAGTATAAACTACTATTTTTATATTTGTTGAACCTACCATTTTATTAAAAATTGAATCATATATTACATTAATATTCATACTATACACACCATGTTTCGTCTTACAAAACTATATGCCCCCAAAGCCATCCCCTGTTTTCCTAAAATGTCCTCCTCCAACTGGTCCACCGAAGGCAATTGGTCCAGACCCAAAGTAGACGCATTGTCTTGGTCTGTAACCCCATATCCAACTAATATGACAACCACGCCATTACCGTCTCGTTCAACTCCATCCCATACTCTTATCAGCCCATCCACTAATACCTCCCGCATAGAATCGTACGATCAATGGTTTGAGCGCCGATTAAACGACAAAACGGATGATATGTTCCTATTATAAATTTATAATAACTATATTATTATATGTCTATTCAAAAATACCAGCAATTAAGTAAAGATTTTGAGACGAACGAATATTTAGAAGATGTGCTAGCCGAATACGAAACCTATTTCCAACATACATTAGACGAAGATGAAGCACTAATTGCAGCCTTTAATAATGTTTTTTCTTATTTAAAAACTCTGAAGCCACTATTGAAAGAACATAAATCACACCGAAAAAAGGAATTAAAATCCGTGATTGCCCAATTAGAGAGGTTAAAAAAAGAAGTAAAGGAGATTCGTCAAGTAATATAATAATATTATCTTATAGTATAATGGCTTCTCTACGAAAATACAAACGTCGTTCTATGCGTTATACTAAAGCTCGCAAATCTAAATCGTACCATAAACGCAACTATTCCATGAATAGTCGCCGAGGCAAACGAAGACGACGCCGTACACGACGGCGTAACTCCCGTAAAATGAGAGGTGGAGGGTGGTCTCAGTTTCAAACCAATGTACCTCGTTCTTCTGGTTACTCTCTAGGAGGCGAATTAACTCCTACTCTCTCTGCTTTAGCAAATCCGGCTCCCTTCTTTGGATACAAGAAATGCCATTAGATAGGGTCTCTATAGCTCTTATAGGTAATAATAATTACATATGTAACACACATTTACCCCCAAAAGGTTTATCGGTCACTTTTTTTTTACTCTTTATCACCTCGCCATCCTTTACTATCTGATATCCTTGTTTCTTATAATAGGATACCCTCTTTGCAGCCTGTCTTTGAAATACCGTATGCACATCTACCACATCGATAACTAATGGTTGACTATGTTTAGCTCGTAAAATTCTACCAATGGATTGTTCTACATCCGTTTTAGGGGTAGCCATAATCAATGTAGTAAGGGTTTTAATATCTAAGGCTTCTGCTGCCATGGAATAGGTAGCAATAATTATTTTTTTACCCTCCGACTCCTTTAATGCCTCCTTTTTCATTCCACCTACATAATACCCCACACTACCTAATCCTCTAAATTCAATTCCCTTGTACAAATAGGTAAGTAATGTCTTATAATGGCCTAGAATCATAATGTGTTGGTCTGGGTTTGTTTCCAGTGTTTCTTTTACTAACTGTATAATAAATTCACTCCGAAAACTAAACGTACACAATTTAGTCATCATTGGCGCATACGCTGTATTCCCTCTATAATCATAAATTACATTGTTAAATTCTGGATCACTCGTTGTAAATGTCCGGATATCTACCCTTACCGATTCATTTTTTTCAGCCTTTTCCTTATATATAACCGGACCTATAAACATTTTAAATACATTAGAGAGACCATCTTTACGGTTCATTGTGGCGCTAAGCCCCAAGGTATACTTGGTAACCACCGTAAATAGCGAGCGCACAAATACTTCGGCTGCGATATGGTGGACTTCATCTACAATCATGAGACCAAACTCATCAAATAGCGATTCTGGATATTCTTTCATGGAGAGGGATTGTAGCATACCAATGACAATGTCTTTATTTTCAATGTCTATTATTTGTCCCTGAATCCGTCCTATGGTTGCGGTAGGTAAGAACTGTTGAATTCTCTCCGTCCATTGGTCCAAAAGAAACCCTTTATGCACGATAATTAGCGTTTTCACTTTTAAAAGGGAGAGAATCTTTAACGCCATGACGGTTTTTCCGCGACCACACGGAATTTCTAATAATCCACCATCATTCCCTTGGATAATATTATTCATATAAGCAGAAATAATATTATCTTGATATTCTCTCAATTCACCCTGAAATAAGATATTAATCTCTTTAGGACTTTCTATCTTAGACTCTTCTGGGTCACCGAAATGCTCTATTCCGAAATACCTCGGGATATATAATTTTTGATGAGATTCACGATAAATAGGAAAGGAGACACTTTTGGTTTGAATACCTTTAGGAACTACGGGTGTCGCTTTTAAGGTGTCTCTGATAAAATGTTGATCCTCCAATGTTATATCCGATTTATATATCGAATACCCTTTTTTTCCTAAATAGGCCATATTATAATTTATAAAATTGTTTTAATATCAATTTTATGAAAAGAAAATATTATTATAAAATATAAGATGAACTGGAAAATAGTAAAACAACACGAAATGCTTCTTGGCGGGCTATTTATATGCTTTATTGTATTTGATATACCAATTCCTAAGGAATTAGGTATAGCTATAAATTCCCTCGTCGGAAATATAGTTGTCCTGGTGTGTGCCTTATATCTGTTTGTTCATGTGCATCCTGCAGTAGGAATTTTAGGATTATACGCTGCATATGAATTATTACGACAAGTGAATTCAGGAATCTCTCCCATACCGAATAATGCTACCTTAGAAAATCGCAAAGATTTTGACAAGCTAGCAGAGAACCAGTTTCCAGTTACCCTAGAAGAGGAAATCGTTAAAAAACGAATTCCTGAAGTCAATACTAGTACCTATACCAGCGGAGCATCGTATAAACCCGTACTAGAAGACGACCATCAATCATCTTTTATTTGAATGTAGCAGTTTTGATAATAGGAATATAAGAACCATTCCACTTATTGCTCCAACAATAATATGTTCAGTCGGTATGCCTAATTTAATACCTGTTAGGTTTCCAATGTCTGGTAAGGTCCGTTCCGTCGGTACTGGTATTTCTTTCCCAGAATGGTCGGTTGGTTGACATTCTATATATATTTCGCCACCTGGTGAACCATCTGTCGCCCCGTTTTTATTATAATACAATGTTGGACAATTAGTTGTACATGGGGTAATATTATGAGGTTTTAATATATTTCGGAGAGCAGCTATAGAGGTAGCCGATACTATAATAGGTGCGGTATATATGATATAATCACACTGCTGGCAATTATCAAAAAATAGTTGGGAACTATATGAAAAAAACGGAACGCCTAATTTAATCGTATCCGATAAATTATATTCTAATCCACTAGGATTAACACTCTCATTTTTCAAGAGAATCTGGTCTAAATATTTAGGGTCTATTACATTGGCCAGAGAAGTATTGGATGAACCTAAGCCATTTATAGGAATACATACGGCCATCATGCCTCCATTTCCTTTATGAACGACGATTAGTTCTGCGTCATAGGTGGTGCCATTAAAAGTATGCACCGATGGAGAAAATATATACGGATTAATATGACTATCTACCTTGCTATTATTATAAATTACTTTATCCGTATTATAATCTCCTAAACTAAGGTACGTTCCTTTATTAGTTAATACTACTTGAGAAGGGTTGTATTTAAACTGGTAGGTGCATTTAAGCTCACAATGTTTTTTTGTTAGTGAGTCATTAATATCGATAGGTGCCCTATTGTGTTTACACGCCATTTCTATATAAATAAAAAATATATTTTATTTATATGAATATACATGATAAAATATATGAACACAAAGACCTAATTTATGAATTAGCCGAAGATATTAGACGACAATTAGACCCTACTATAGAGATTACGGATGAAATTATAACCATTATTTTAACCATTATCTTAATGAGTTTTCCAGGCGTAAAGACCCCTAAAGACCTTAATACCATGGTAATAAGACATTTTGATAAAAATAAAAAAATAAATGACCTATACAAAATAAGCAATATGCGCCCATATAAGATTAAGGTTGAACCTCCCGTAATGAGTCTTGGCGATTATTTTCTTCTAATGAAAGAGCAATTAGAAAATAATCGTGATGGTCCAAAGATTATATCGTTTGATTCCGAAGCCTTTATACATAAAATATCTAAATAGATATATATGGAACGACCGCCTCTATTAAGCTTACCCCTAATGGCTCACGCTATTCCTCTTGCCCAACTCCCAACCTTAATGCTACCCCCTTCACACGTATGTAACGATTGTTATGCACCCTTTATCAGAAAGGAGCAACATAAAGGCTCCTCTGCATATTTTAGATGCGGCGATTGCCAATCCCACATGCTACAACACGCTATTGTGGGTAGTTGCACTATACATTAAATATGTTTTTTCTCAAAATTATCATACCTGTTCTTAAACTGTGTAAACCTATATATGATTGGGTTTAATGAAATATTTATATTTGGGGGATACGTTTCATAATATATTTTTAATAACTCTATACCAGGCAATATACTATTTATAAACCGCACATTATGATCTATACACTGTTTTAGTATAGCATATTTTGCATGCGTATTTGGTACCACCGTTATATACTTTTGTATCTTATCTAACAGTGGTATATAGCCATTTCCCATTTCTATACTCATATATTCCTGGATTATATATCGATTTTGACCAAACACCGCCCTCGTGAATGGCCGCAACCATTCTGGCTTATCATCAATATATATTTTATTATCCCATATACATAACTGATCCCCTGTAGTAAGATACTGTAACTCACGAAACTTATTTTTATAAAAGGTGTATTCTAATAATAATTCCGTTATATCCAACTCTATAATAGAACTGTTCAATATAACCGAATGCATCATTATAGTACTATAGTAAAAAATTGAAAACTATTTTCTAATATATTTCAGAGATAACAATGCCCTCCTCTATGACTAGCCCCTCACCTACAAGTCCTATCATACGCGCCGTAGCAGAACAGTTTGTCGCATCCGTGATTCGGTTAGACCCTCCGTCGGTACCCACCCAGTCGGTAACCACTCAGTCGGTAACCACTAGTGCAACTAACCAGTTAGGCTCCGGGCAAGATTTCGTGACTCATGGAAAGATAAAAGGCAAGTTTGATTATTTGGTTGTGGCTGACGGTCATGGCAGAGGAAAGATTACGGCTATGTTGTCAAGCCCAACCTTTGATTGGGACAAGATAGTCATGAATGATACGGGACAAACCATATTAGCCGCGATCAATAAAGAGATACTATTAAATGTTTTGGATACCTATCATGATGGTTCCACTCTCACGATTGTTAAAATATTTCCTACTGAAATAGTCGCGTATTGGATGGGCGATTCGCAAGCACAGATTAAGATTAATGATAAGCATTATAAAACCAAGAATGATAATGCTTCCTCTTTTACAAAAGAGATTGAAGAGGGGACGATATCGGTCGCAAAACCACATTGGTCCCAGCATATTTTAAACGATACAGATGTAACGGTTATAGAAGCATATTACTTTGAATTAACAAACGGTGAAAAGTTAGCGATGCTACGAGCATTAGGACACGAATTTCACACCATTCAAACAATGAATGAAATGACCGTTCCAATTGCCTTAGACGACGAGGTCAGCATTTTGGTGGCAACCGATGGATTATGGGACGTGGTCTATGAGCCGGATTTGCTTAGCAAGTTTCCCGAGTATGATGCGATGGATTTCACTAAACTGGCATCTGATAGATGGTTCCAGGAGTGGAATTATATTGTGCCGTCCATATTTAAAGACGCAAATGGAAACACCTATCCTACTGAAAAAACGAAATTAGATAGCGCGGATGATGTTGGGGTGGTGGTGTATAAACGATAAACGCGTCCTCCTAGAGGTGTTTTAGGGAAATGTTTTAGAGTCAAGAGGCTAAATTATATATTTTTTATAGATAAGGAATATACCGAATAGTATTATTCTCATATACGGTGGCTTTAAATGCGTCATTATATCCTTCTACATACACGGTATCTCCATTATAAATATTATCACAACCGTATTCATTCGTGCAACTTTTTCCTCTGTTAGATACGGGTAGTTTAACACTATTATTAGTGTCGCTCATTGTATAAAACTGCCATTTATCGCGGTTGGCAATGAGCGTCCGTCCCATCAGTGGTAATATCATTTCTTTACCATTTAACCTTGTAAGAATGCCGATTTGTTTGTATGAAGCGGTTGCTCCTCCTTGCGTCGCTATATTAACGGGAATTCCTAAAGCATCTTGCTGTAGATATTGATTTGGGCGCACGGGTGGCATAAATGGATTTAATAAAACCGAATCCTGATAGGGGAGTCTTTGATGTCCGTGTAGGTGCGGGGGTTGCATCGATGGAGCGCGTCTCTCTACTGGTGCATTATAATTTTGTTTAGATAAGTGTGTGATGATAGTATTATACAAATATAGAAAAACAGCGAACAGTAGAATGATTATCAAACAAATATTTACATTATCTATACAAATTACTCCTGGTGGGCAGTTTTTTACCATATATACATTACTATACTTTTAAAATTTGGACACTAAAACCTCGTCCAGATGAGTTTTTGGTAGAATGCTTTATCATTCCTGGGATTTTCTTTTAAACGGTGCGGTAACCGACTCAGCCATATCCATCATCTGTTTCATATGCTTCGTGTCTATATTGGAGAGCATGTTTTGAGCTTGATCCATGATAGGCATCATTTTGGTCATTGTATCGCGTAGGTTTTTTTGGTTTTTTGCTAAATCTTCTGTGCGCTTGGTCATTTCACTAATCCCTAAATCATCTACATCATCCGGTAAGTTGTTATAAAAATCTTGTTCCGTCTTTTCATCGTCTTTAATCCATTTGGGGTGTAAGGTGGTCATTGCTGCTTTTGCGCTACAGGTTCCCTTCTTAACAGACCCAGACCACGCACACCCATCTATATTATCGCATGTATCATTATTGTGTGAGGCACAAGATGATGATTCCTTTGATTTAGTCGGATCTGGGGGTGGTACCTTTGGCGCCGGAGAGTTTACATGAGGCTTATTGGGTCCAGTGACAGGCTTGTCGGCTAGACCTTCCCTAACATTTTGTCGTAACACAATAAATACCGCGGTAAATATAATAGGCGCCAGTAATATGATTATCATATTCTTGCTAAAGTATTGGGTTAAAAATCCCACTAGAGCAAATAATATCACGGCCTCGTAATTTTGATGGGTCATGTATCCTAAAACATTCATTACCGCAATAAATAATACTCCATATAACACATAGGTATTTTTTAACATATTTTTCAGCACTTTTTTTACATTCATATGAATATAGAGAAGAAAAAAATATGATAAAGATTATATATAACTTAATATATACATGTTATCAGAGGATGAACTAGTAAATAACGACCATGTTATTGGCGTCGCTACCTTATGGAATAACCATATTTATGGTGATGCAGATAGTAATAATACGATGCTAGAAACTAACTGGTTTCTTTATGATACCCTAACTCTTGACGAATTTTATGACGACTTTTATAGCGAAGAGTATAGTTGGCTACAGTATTATACTACTATTATGACCGAATATGTTTTTCTATATAATCGCTATTTAAACTCTGTTATAAGAAACTTTATTCCAATCATCTCTAATCCTCAATTAGATATTCTAAAAATAGAATATTTGAATAGTCATCATATAATAGTTATTAAAAAAACAATATGGTTAAAAATAATACAGCGGCTATGGAAAAAACTCTATAAAAAACGATTACAACAACGTAACCTTCATGGTTTATTTCGTCGCCAATTAGTAGGAAAATAAGTTCCTCTTATCCCTATTTGGACCCCTTCCTGCGTTTGCTGGATTTAGATTTTTGTCTTCGGTAGCGCGTCGCACTTTTGGTAGATTTTCTTTTGGCCGATTTTCTTTTTCTGAGTCTACTTTTACGCGATTTGGTGTATACATATCCACCTTTCATTATAATAACTACATAGATTTTATTTTATTTGGGAGGAGTGAAATTTGGTCATTTACGACTTCTACAGGCACCCATTTCTTAAACCTGGTATTATATATACATTTCATTACTACTTGCTTCTTGGTATCTACATATTTATCCTCCTCTATAATCTCAAACTCATCATCGCTTTCTTGTATTGCATCTAAATTACTATTCTCTTTAATGTTTCGGAATATAGTATTTAAATATACGCTCGTTTTATACGACGGCACCAGTGCGCTATCGAAATAAGCTAATTTATTCTCTGCTAATCCAAATAAATTATAAATATCACTATGAATATCCGCTGTAACCATAAAATTACCATAATTGGTTTTATTATATTTCATAATAAAACTATTTTTATTATTAAATTTGCTTAATCCTATACCATACACCTTATATGGTATATTTTTTCCGATGAATTCACTATACGTGTCGGAAAACACCGGCATACACAGTATTTTATGTGCCGTACTATACGATAGTTGTTTTATTTGATTAAATACTTTTGCTAAAAGAGTTAATTTGTCTAGATTATTTTTATAAGATATATTTTCATGCTTATAATAATATATATTTTCGGTTACGAAAAATTTATTAGAAACCATAGTGCCATATAAAATCGTACCGTATAATTGTTCATCAAAACACACTACTTCTTTTTTAGTACTGATAATTTTACGATGGCTTACTTCCAAAAATAAACATACATAATCATTGTCCCTGTACGTAAACCATACATAATATTTCGGTCCGTATGGAATAGCATAATAATAATCGGACAAAATAGGAGTAGTAGTCGTTTGATATTGCACTTTTATATTTGGAAATGTATTCATATATATTCTCGTTAGATGTGTTTAAGTTTTATTAACTATAAACTCCTTTAAGGAGTCTTCCATATTTTGTTCCTCATATGGCGGCAACTTATCGAGGCTGGTTGTATCTGTCGTCACTTCTTGTGAGGGTATATGATGAGCCGGTACTATAGGCGGGGGGACATCCGCCTCTATGGATGGACTCGGTTGTATCGGCTCGGGTCTCTCTTTATGTGCGGATTCTAATACATTTAATATTTTTTTATAAGAGGCATCGTAGTGATGTATTTTCGGCTGGTTTAAATGATCATTAAAATGTTCCAATATAAAATGCCCTAAAGTAACTACTAATATCGCTAATATAAATACTTTTATGCACCACCCCAACATATTAAATATAATTATTATTTATTAATACATACTAACGTATCTTTTATTAGAGGTAGGCATGTATCAATAGTATCGGTCTCAAAATATATATTATATATAACATCATTACTATACAAAATAACTAACTTCAACGCGCTAGATATAACATAACTATATGTTTGCACCTCGTGTTTAATATGATCGAATGGTATACGGTATACCTTTGTTTTGGTATAAGTGCTAGTATCCTTTATAAAATGTTCCTTGTTAATAGTATAGTCTTCTATACTATTATCTGTAACTACCCTTTTATAATCTGACTCATATATACCTGTAGAGGAATATAATAGTATAGTATTACGAATATGAGGCCTAGTAAGGTGTTTAGTCTCTATATGTTTAGGTATAGTTTTAAAATATAATTTCATATATGTGTTATTGTAAAACCATTTAAACCGTTTATATTATTTTAATATAAATGGTACTAGCAGTAATCGTAGATAAAACGGGCAAGCGTACTAGTGCTATGGTAGACAGTGTGGATGAGTTATATAAGAAGTGTGGTTATAAAAAAATGGATGGATTTGAGGAGAGGCATTCATGGTCTATGAAAGTCGATGGATCTAAATGCGTGGTATCGGTGTATGCTCGCAATAGTGGAAAGGCTGGAATGGAAAATAAGTATGAACTCCCCCCGCCGGTAGACAATGATTTATATTTTGGAAAGATAGGAATTGTATTAAAGCGGGAGGGAAAAGTAGACGATTTAAGTGTAGCAGATTGGGAAGAAATCTATAATAAATTATATGGTGGATTTGAGGATTTGAGTAAATTAGTAAAGGAAGATGACGAAGAGGAGGATGAATTGGAGGAGTATCCGGAGGAGATGAAAACCGCGGATGGATATTTAAAGGATGATTTTGTGGTGAGTGATGATGAATTAGAGGAGGAGGCGTATGTGTTTTCGGATGAGGAGGAGGAGAACCTATGATAAAATATGGTATATGTTTGTACCTATCACAGATGTTTATATAAATAATTGATTTAAATCTAACGTCATATAGATTGTTAAATGGAGCCTCAGAGAGAAAATGTCACCACCCTTATTGAGAGCATTGTGAACAAGTCCTCTCTAACGGCTAATATCGAAAGAACCATTTATAATTATAGTATTGTTGATGCTAAACGAAGGCAAATAGCTGCGACATGGACAAATAAGTATTTTGAGCAAATATATAAGAATCGGGCCAGATCCATATGGATGAATTTAAAAACGAACCAGATGTTTTTAGAAAAAGTAAGGAATAAAGAAATTACTATAAAGCAGTTAGAACAAATGACTCATCTGGAGATCAATCCGGAGTTATGGGAACAGCTGTTGGAGGCTAAAAAGACGAGGGAGATTAATAAGTACGAAAAGAGAGAAAAGATTGTGAGTGAATTCACGTGTCGTAAATGTAAATCCAACAATTGTAGTCACTATCAGTTACAAACCCGAAGTGCGGATGAGTCAATGACTACCTTTGTCACATGTATGGATTGCGGTACTAGGTGGCGTTTTTAAGCATATAAATAAATATCATTAACTAATAGTTATGGGAAATACAACCTCTATACGAAAATATAATTTTGAGCAAATGCAATCGGTCACAAATGCAATCATAATAAATACTTTACCTAATACGAGTCAAGGATGTTTAATTTTGAATACTTTAAGAAACACGGAAGAGGAGCATACGATCAATGGTTTATTAAAAACGAATAAAAAAGTAGATATAATCATATATGGAATGAATTGCAACGATGAATCTATTTATAAAAAGTATACTCAATTGCAGGATTTAGGGTTTGTAAATATAGGAGTGTATGTGGGAGGGATGTTTGAGTGGTTATTATTACAGGATGTGTTTGGGGAGGAGTTATTTCCGACTACCTCTAAGGAGCTAGATATATTGAAATATAATAGTGCTAGTAGGTTTTTGTTGAAATAAACTCGCTTATATGGGTATAGTCTGGGGAGATGTTATTACAATCGATGGTTTTAGTTTTAATGGAGGTATTTTCTATCCACTTCTCATGATAGTGATGACATCTCTCTAAATATGCTAGCGGAATAGTCTCTCCTACGCGCGCTCGGCGTTGAACACGTTCGTTAGCGACGGATGGATCACACTTTAAATAAATAATCCCGTCTAAAGGAATCTCTTTTAGGAAATGATCAAACCATTTATTATATATTTGATACTCAACGGAGGTTATTTTTTTATCGTCATGAAGCATTTGAGCAAAGATATATTTATCGGTATAGACGGAGCGTTCGGTAATAATAATGGCATTAGGATGTTGCTCCATGGCATCTTTAAGCATTGTAAGTCTGGATATATACGCCATCATTTGAAATGAGAATGCATGGGTTTCTTGGTTGGCATAAAATAGTTCTATAATATTTTTGCCCGTTTCGTCCTTGATGGATTCCCAGATGGAGACTGGTTCTTCTAAAAAGACTACGGTGTGTCCATTAATGTTGGGTGTATTGCGTAAAGTATTAATGAGAGTAGTTTTACCTACTCCGATGTTTCCTTCGATAGTGAATAGGAGAGGCATGGTTGTTTATTATCCATACGCAGAATAATGTTTCAATTTTATTATATAAAATGGAATTTGTACTGATTTAAATATATGTTCATACTATTAATAAATGCAATTGACTAACAAATTGACTACTATTGTGCAGACGGAAGCCATCTCTCGCTCCCATATGGAAAATGACTTTAATGGAAAACAAAAATTGTCGTGCGTGATAATTCCGAAGGATCAGTCGTGGGTTTTACACGACTGGGCGAAATTATTATAATATAGATTTAAAAAACACATCGCGTCATGCAGAGGTAGATGCGGTGATGAAGCTAAAACCTAACCATAGTAGACGATTGAAGAAAGTTACTATTATTGTGTTGCGAACCAATAATAAGGGAGATAAGTGCATGATGGCGAAGCCATGTAACCGATGTATTCAATCTCTCCGATATGTGCTAGAGAGAAAGAGGTACACCTTGCACAAGGGATTCTATACGAATGAAGCTGGAGATTTCACGCAATTCTATTTGTAAAATAGATATAAACTGAACATACTATATTCATATTATGACATATTATGTTCAAACTAAACTAACAAAGATAGAATGGGAAGGTATAGAAAAGCCGTTGCCTAAAAAAGAGATGGATATTATGCGGTTAATTAAACAAGGATACCATCATTCTACTACAACCAATACGAATCAATCTCTCCTCGGTATCATAAAAATAACACAAACGAATGAGATTGATAATTATTTATATATAGAGTATTTTAAACGTAAAGTAGATGAACTAAAAAAATACCATATAGACTTTGACGTTAAAAAAAAGAAAAGCAATCCTAGCAAAACCGATATTATACGGATACGTAATACAAATACTTTTACTACCGCGTATGAATTTATGCTGTTGGGTTTAATAAAGCAGTTATGTAAAAAACACGCGAGGGGTGGTAAGAGTTCCGAATCGGTAAAATTATACTATTCGTTAGTGAGGTTGGTGCGGATGTCGTCGGTAAAGAGTATTAATATACATATAGTGGAGTTATGCAATCATATAATAGAGTTATATGATATACCCTATAAATATTTGCTGCGATATGCCGCGTCATTATTAGAAAATAATGAATATCTCTCCAACTACGCAGATAATAAATTATATAAGCATCAATCGGATATATTTGCCGCGTGTAAAGATGTTGGTCCCAAACTGATATTTTATAGCGCACCTACAGGAACGGGTAAAACATTAACTCCAATAGGATTATCGGAATCGTATAAAATCATTTTTTTATGCGCGGCGAGGCACGTAGGGTTGGCGTTGGCTAGGGCAGCCATATCAATGGATAAAAAAATAGCATTGGCATTTAATTGCGACACTCCGGGAGAGATTAAGTTGCATTACGCGGCTGCGACGGATTATACGAGAGATTGGAAATCGGGTGGAATACGTAAAGTAGATAATAGTATTGGGGACAAGGTAGAAATTATTATCTGCGATATTAAATCATATATCAGCGCGATGCATTATATGCTTGCATTCAATGCCAAAGAAAATATCATTACTTTTTGGGATGAACCCACCATTTCATTAGACCTGGAGCATGACCCGCTACACGAAATTATACACGGTAATTGGAGAGATAATAAAATACCTACAATGATATTATCGTCTGCGACGTTGCCTGATAGGACATTATTAGCCCCAGTATGTGATCATTTTAAATCGATATTTGATGGCGAAATGATAGAAATAAATAGCAATGATACCTTGAAAAGTGTAGGGTTGTTAAATAAATATAATACCGTTTGTATGCCACATACGATATATGATACGTTTGAGACATTTAAAATTGGGGTTCAGCATTGTAAAACAAAAGGGTCCATCATGCGATATGTAGATGTAAAGCAAATAGAGAGATGCTTGCACCACTGTAGGCATCAATGGAATATATCGCCACCAGATATTGCTCTTTTAGATTTTGATATGAATTATTTAAAATCGGTATATTTGGATGTATTAGACATGTTAAACGAGGGACAGTGGAGAGAACTGCAGACAATATCCCTACCAATATATCCATCTACCATAAATATAATGACTACGGATGCATACACCTTAACCTCCGGACCAACTATATATCTGGCGAATAACGTGGAAAAAGTTGCAACCGTTTTATTGAAACAATCCAAATTACCTAGCACATTAATGAAAGAACTGACTGGTGCGTTGGCCTATAATGACCAGTTATCCATAAAAATAATGGAACTTACTAAATTATATGAGGATGGCATCGGAAAAGATGGAGAGAAAGAAAAAAAAATGACGAATATGAATATAAAACCCGAACTGAAACTACTGAAACAAAAAATAGAAACCATGCAAAAACAATTTCAAAAAATACAAATTCCCGATTATTATATACCCAACCGGAAAGATCACCGCGAGAGATGGACCGGTAAACACTCCGACCTATTCACTAGTAATGTGGATGAAAGTATTTCGGAAAAGATTCTGAACATAGAAGATATAGAGGATAGTTGGAAGATATTGCTGTTGTTGGGGGTGGGAGTGTTTACCAAACATCGTTCAGTGGTATATATGGAAATCATGAAACAATTGGCACAAGATCAGAAATTATTTTTGATTATTGCTTCTAGCGATTTTATTTATGGTACGAATTATCAATTCAGTCATGGATATATTGGAAAAGACCTATGTGGTATGACCCAAGAAAAACTGATTCAATCCCTCGGACGTATCGGACGTAATGGCGGACAACAAACGTATACCGCCCGAATGCGAGATGATACCCTCATTCAGAAATTATTTTTACCCGATACCTCCAACACGGAAGCTACCAAAATGTGCGAATTATTCTGTTGTTAGGAATTTGCAGGTATTTAGGCATTAAGAAAACTTACTTTATAAAAATATAAAATATATCTATATTTTATATGAAGCGTAGAAAACATTCTAGAAAGTGGAGAAATAGTAAACAGAGTCATAGAACAAAAAAACCCCGACGGCAAAATAGAACAACTAAACAGTTTTCTAGAAAGCGCATTGCAAAAGCAGGAACACAAAGATGGGATGGCATTCAATGGGAAGACCAGCGTCAAAACTATGCGCAGCTGGAAAAAAAGGTATTAGATCTTTTAGGAATAAAAGGCAAAAATGTTGGAGATCCAGGTCCTAAGCCTGCGTGGTGGAGCGGGACAGTTAAGCCTTCAATTGTAACTGCAGTAAGGGATATGCAGAATAGAGAACCAAAACTTCTAGAGGGTGCGAGGGATTACCGCGCGAATCTATTGGGTCTCAAAAGTAGTCGCGTGCTACTTGAATTACAAAGATCTATAGCTCTTAGATTAGCCGCAGCAAAACCTTTTGTGGATAAACTATCTAGTACGCCCGCTGCAGACGTTCAGCGAGTACGGCAGTTAGAACTGAATATAGCAAAGCACGCCCATTTTAATCAAGCGGTTCAAAGTGGACTCTATGAGATGCTTCTCGACCCAGAAATAGATACGAGGGTTTTGGAGCTTGAGGATAAAGAACCAGCACCAACACCACACCCAATGACGATGACCGCACCAGCACCCGCACCAGCAAGTGATGCGGACGTTTTTTGGGGCACACCGAAAAAAACGACGAAAAAAACGACAAAAAAAACGACGAAAAAAACGACAAAAAAAACGACAAAAAAAACGACAGCAAGTGATGCGGACGATTTTTGGTCCTAGATCACACAATATATCGATACCTCCAACACGGAAGCTACCAAAATGTGCGAATTATTCTGTTGCTAAAGTATCCGATGAAACGTAGAAACACACGCAATCATAGCTATTAAATGGACCCCTACATGATAAATGACCCAATGATCATCATAGATAAATTCTACTACATAACAACAACCTGCTATAAATAACAGTATATACTGTATATAATATTCAAAATATAACGCGTACAGCCCCAACAAGATATAACAATTACATTTGTCGACAAAGCACAACCCATTTCTATAACTAGAAGGCGTATCTTGTGACCAATAACACACCCCTATTATCCCAAATATTACAGAACCGATTCCTCTATATATATCTCTCTCACAGCAACTTAATATAGTCAATATGCATGTGTTGGTCATGAGAGAGATTTGAAATATTCCTCGCTCATTATAAATCGGTACATATTTCGCCCACTCAATCATATCATTATATATAGTGCTACCCATTTAAATGGATGTATCCACCGGTTTATTCAGACTTAATAGGATAGATTTACTTCTCCATCCTTTTAATAGAACCGGTTGATTATGCACTATT
>Ga0115004_10000457_pt1 | contig 31083 bp, 43 predicted proteins | sample ArcticOcean_MG_C_10_FD_88737 | JGI IMG/M metagenome (GOLD analysis project Ga0115004, IMG submission 88737) | Marine microbial communities from western Arctic Ocean - ArcticOcean_MG_CB11_90 | ecosystem: Environmental > Aquatic > Marine > Oceanic | place: Arctic Ocean: Canada Basin | collected... | reverse complement strand
TTTTGAATGTCTGAGCAACCAGTTACAAGGTCATAAGGCCATAATTCCCAATCAAAAAAACCCGTGCCTCCAGCCGCACCAATTGCAAACTCTAAAGGCCCAGTACTTGTTATATTTAGGACAAACCAGTTAGGGTTTAATTCACCTGAAAAAAGACAGCCCGTATTTACTCCAGCAGGGTTTGTATTAGGGTTAGAAATACTCCCCGCAGTAGGAACAACAGGATTTGGACTAGCTCCAGTTGTTAATTGAAAAGGAACTGGAAGAGAATTACAAATATTCTGTGCCTGATCACATGCATTTGACGCTATAGGCCCTTGAGCAATGGAAGCTAAACCGAAAACCGTTAATAATAGTGTTATAATTACTTTCATATCTACGCTTATTGACAGTTTGTAAATGGGTACGTATTCATAACATCAATACCATATACACCTATTTGCACACAATATGTCGTGGCGCCATATTCACCGAACCATGAAATAAAATCTTCAAGAGAAAGCTCTTCCAGGTTGGATGTTATAACTAATGCCCTTTGTGTATTATAATCCAAACGAACCATTTCAATGTTTGGATTATAATACATTTCGCTTTGTAATATCTGCATCTCAGACTGATCTGAAACATCAAACATACATTGAGCGAATAGACGTGTATCCGTATAGTTTTCTGATTGGGCTTGTGCGTAAGATGAACTTAAGCACAGAATAGCAAAAAGTAATTTCATTTTTATCTTTTTTTACATTGACGCAAGACACTTCAAATGGTTGCGTGTGAAATAAACATTAAGTGTAAAAACACATAATTAATTCTAATACCAATAGAAAATTATTTGGTGTTTAATCTAACAATTGTAATCCTATAAAAATTTAAATTTCTTACCCGGATAAACTGCTGTTAAACCTAATTCCTCCTCAATACGTAAAAGTTGATTGTATTTTGCCATTCGATCACTACGAGAAGCAGATCCAGTTTTAATTTGACCACAATTTAAAGCAACAGCTAAATCAGCTATAGTGTTGTCTTCTGTCTCACCACTTCTATGGCTCATAACTGAAGTATATCCATTTATAGTTGCCATTTTCACTGCTTCAATAGTTTCCGTTAAAGTACCAATTTGATTCACCTTAACTAAAATTGAATTTGCGGTATTTAAAGAAATACCTTTAGCAAGGCGTTTTGTATTAGTAACGAATAAATCATCACCAACTAATTGCACCTTATCACCTAAAACCTCCGTTGCTAATTTCCACCCTCTCCAATCATCTTCATCTAAACCATCCTCTATTGAAGCGATAGGATATTTAGAGCACCAATTTTCCCAAAAACTAACCATCTCTTCTGAAGACATGCGCTCTCCAGTTGATTCAAAAACATACTCCTTCGAATCTTTATTGTAAAATTCTGAAGCCGCTGCATCTAATGCTATCCAAACATCTTCACCAGGCTTGAATCCTGCTTTCTCGATTGCTTTAATCACAACTTGTATCGCTTCTTCATTTGAGCCTAAATTTGGAGCAAATCCTCCTTCATCTCCAACGTTAGTAGACATCCCTTTTGATTTCAAAACATCCTTCAGGTGATGAAATATTTCCGTCCCCCATCTTAATCCTTCAGAAAAAGACTCTGCGCCGAAAGGCATCACCATAAATTCTTGAATATCAATTTTATTATCAGCATGAGAGCCTCCATTAAGAATATTCATCATTGGTACAGGCATAGTGACCGCACCAACACCTCCAACATATTTAAACAAGCTTAAACCTCTTTCTTCAGCTGCAGCTTTAGCACAAGACAATGATACTCCTAGAATAGCATTCGCACCTAGATTCGATTTATTCTCAGTCCCATCTAATTCAATCAATTTTGAATCTATAGATTTTTGATCACAAACGTCAAACCCTTTTAACGCTTCATCTATTATTAAGTTAACATTCGCAACAGCTTTAAGTACCCCTTTACCCAAATACTTAGATTTATCCCCATCTCTTAATTCAACAGCTTCATGAACTCCAGTAGAAGCACCAGAAGGCACAGCTGCACGCCCAAACGCTCCGGATGTAGTTACGACATCAACTTCGACTGTAGGATTGCCTCTTGAATCTAAAATTTGTCTTCCAACTATTTTTGAAATAAAACTCATTATCTGTGATTTTTCATGTTATCAACGAATTGATCAAAAAGATATCTTGAATCATGTGGCCCAGAGGATGCCTCGGGGTGATATTGAACCGAGAATATTGGCCTGTTATCAATTTCTATTCCTGCCACCGTATTATCATTTAAATGATAATGTGTAATATTTATACTCTTATTAGCTTCTGCACTTTCTCTAGATATAACGAAGCCATGATTTTGAGAAGTTATCTCCCCTTTTCCAGTTTTCGCATTCATGATAGGATGATTTATACCACGATGACCGTTGAACATCTTTTCAGTAGAAAGACCCTGACTCAAACCTAAAATTTGATGTCCAAGACAAATACCAAAAACAGGCTTATTTTGATTTATAATTTCAGCCACCAACCGAATTGAAGAATTCATAACAGAAGGATCTCCAGGGCCATTTGATAACATGTAACCATTAGGGCTAAATGAATTCAAATCTTCAATCGTAGAATTTAATGGAAATACTTTTACATGACAACCTCTATCTACAAGACAAGAAACAATGCTTCTTTTAACTCCAAAATCAATCAATGAAACTTTATAATGAGGGTTCTCAGGTTTCATTTCATATGCCTCTTTTGTTGCAACTTTAGAACTTAATTCTAAACCTGACATTGATGGAACTTTAGATAATTTTGATTTCAAAACTTCTACATCTAAAATCTCAGAAGATATAATCGCATTCATTGCACCCTTACTGCGAATGTGACGAACAAGTGATCTTGTATCAATATCTGAGATACCTACCTTTTTATTATCCATCATATATTCTTGTAACGACTTAGTGCCAGATGGCCTTGAGTAATCATCAGAGAATTTTTTTATTACCATTCCGGAAATCTTCATCCCATCAGACTCTACTTCATCTTTATGTACACCATAATTACCTATATGGGCAGTTGTCATGATTAATATTTGACCAAAATACGATGGGTCTGTAAAAACCTCTTGGTAACCAGTCATACCTGTGTTAAAAGCAATCTCACCCGTTGTTGTTCCCGCCATTCCAATGGCTAAACCCTGAAAAATTGTACCATCCTCCAATAATAATACAGCTGCTTTTTTATCGTCCATATTGAAAATATTTGTACAAAAATAGCAAATACAAATTGATATTTTTGCTGAAAATTGTATATAAAAAAAAGGGCAATGAAACATTGCCCTTTTTACATGAAGTTTAACGCATTATTTTTCTTTTTTCGGTTCTGAATCATCTGATTTATCTTCAGGATTTTCAGTTTCTTTTTCAACAGTCTCAACAGTCTCAACAGCCTCAACAGCCTCAACAGCCTCAACAGCCTCGGCATTTGATGAACCTCCTCTACGTGAACGACGTGTATTTTTCTTAGTTTTCTCGTTTGAGTATAACTCATTGAAATCAACTAATTCAATCATACACATTTCTGCGTTATCACCTAATCTATATCCAGTACGGATAATTCTTGTATATCCACCTGGACGATCAGCAATTTTTGGTGCTACCTCTCTAAACAATTCAGTAACTGCCTCTTTACTTTGCAGGTAACTAAAAACTATTCTTCTCGAGTGAGTAGAATCAGATTTAGATTTTGTCAAAAGTGGCTCTGCATAAGCACGTAATGCTTTTGCTTTTGCTACTGTTGTATTAATACGCTTATGTTCAATAAGTGAACAAGCCATATTAGCTAACATTGCTTTTCTATGTGGAGCAGTTCTGCCTAAGTGATTAAATTTCTTTCCGTGTCTCATAACTTTAAATTTCGCAAGTAACGGTTAACTGATTCTTGTATCAATAGAACTCAGCCACCTATCACGCCATTTTAATTTTTAATAAAAATACGATACTAGTCTTTATCTAATTTGTACTTAGAAACATTCATTCCGAAAGAAAGACCCTTGTTGTCCACTAAGTCCTCTAATTCAGTAAGAGATTTCTTCCCGAAGTTTCTGAACTTCAATAAATCATTCTTGTTGTAAGAGACTAAATCGCCTAATGTTTCAACGTCTGCCGCTTTCAAGCAGTTCAAAGCACGAACTGAAAGGTCCATATCTACCAATTTTGTTTTTAACAATTGGCGCATATGCAATGAAGTCTCATCAAATTCTTCAGTTTCAGCTTTAACTTCACTATCCAATGTAATTCTCTCATCTGAGAACAACATAAAGTGATGAATTAAAATCTTCGCAGCTTCTTTAAGAGCTTCTTTAGGATGAATTGAACCATCAGTTTTGATATCGAAAATTAATTTCTCGTAATCCGTTTTTTGTTCAACTCTAAAGTTTTCAACTGCAAACTTTACATTTTTAATCGGTGTAAAGATTGAATCAACAGCTATAGTACCAAAAGCAGCACTAGAATCTGAGTTTTCTTCAGCAGGTAAATAACCTCTTCCTTTAATAATAGTAAGTTCCATCTCTAATTTAACAGATGGTTCCATGTTACAAATTACTAAGTCTGGATTAAGTACCTGAAAAGCAGAAGTAAACTTACCTAGATCACCCGCAGTCAATTTATCTTGTCCAGCGATAGAAACTATAACAGTTTCATTATCTGTACCTTCAATTTGTTGTTTGAAGCGAACTTGTTTTAAGTTCAATATGATCTCAGTCATATCTTCAACTACTCCTTTCATTGTAGAAAATTCGTGATCAATCCCCTCTAATCTTACAGAAGAGATTGCGAAACCTTCTAAGGAAGAAAGAAGAATACGTCTTAAGGCATTACCAACAGTAATACCGTATCCAGGTTCTAATGGGCGAAATTCGAATTGTCCTTCGTGCTCATCAGCATTGATCATTATAACCTTGTCTGGTTTTTGAAAATCTAAAATTGCCATTTTTCTTCTTTTAATTGTATTTCAGTTGCGCGGTTTAAATGTTTGAAGATCTTCTATCAAACCCTTTGGCCAAAATCCAATATGATTAATTATTATTTAGAATACAATTCAACGATTAATTGTTCCTTGATATTTTCAGGAATCATTTCTCTTGTAGGTGTTCCCACAACTTTCCCTTCCATACCAGATGGATTCCAATCTAACCAATCGAAATTATTTGATTTTGCTGCTAAAGAATCTGAAATAGCTTCCAAAGACTTAGATTTTTCACGAACTCCAACAACATCTCCAACTTTACAGTTGTAAGAAGGAATATTCACTACTGAACCATTCACCGTAATATGCTTGTGCGAAACTAATTGACGAGCGCCTCTACGAGTAGGAGCAACTCCTAAACGAAACACCATGTTGTCAAGACGAGACTCACATAAAAATAACAAGTTCTCCCCTGTAATTCCTTTCATTCTAGAGGCTCTTTCAAACATGTTTGAAAATTGGCGCTCAAGTATACCATAAGTATACTTTGCTTTTTGTTTTTCGGCTAATTGAATAGCGTACTCAGACTGCTTACCTCTACGTTTGTTAGGACCATGTTGTCCTGGACCGTAAGCTCTTTTTTCTAACGCTTTATCTGGGCCAAAGATTGGATCTTTGAAACGACGGGCGATTTTTGATTTTGGACCTGTATATCTTGCCATTTTTATTTTTAATTAAGAGAGACCATGAATTAAGGCTTTCCTTCGAAGGTCTTGATTCTCTTTGTTATTTACTAAACTATACTCTTCTTCGTTTCGGTGGACGACATCCATTATGTGGTAGAGGAGTAACATCAATGATTTCAGTTACTTCAATTCCTGCATTGTGTAACGATCTAATTGCGGACTCACGTCCAGAACCAGGTCCTTTTACAAATACTTTAACCTTACGTAATCCGAAGTCATGTGCTTCTTTCGCTGCGTCTTCTGCTGCTACTTGTGCCGCATAAGGCGTGTTCTTCTTAGAACCTCTGAAACCCATTTTTCCTGCTGAAGACCAAGAAATAACTTGACCAGCATTGTTAGTCAAAGAAATAATAACATTGTTGAAGGTAGCTTGAATATGCGCTTCACCCAATGCATCTACTTTGACATTTTTCTTCTTCTTTTGATTTGACTTTGCCATTTTAACTTTGCATTATTAGATTGGTTTGTGAGAAAAATCTCACAAACCAACTAATTATTATTTTTTCTTATTAGCAACTGTTTTTCTTCTACCTTTTCTAGTACGAGAATTGTTCTTTGTTCTCTGCCCTCTTAATGGTAAACCAGTTCTGTGACGAATTCCACGTTGACATCCAATATCCATCAAACGTTTAATGTTTGTTTGAACTTCAGAACGTAACGATCCTTCAACCTTAACTTCGTTAATAGCATTACGGATCGCAGCCAACTGATCATCATTCCAATCTTGAACTTTGATGTTTTCATCTACACTAGAATCCTTAAGGATTCTTTGTGATCTGCTTCTTCCAATACCATAGATGTAAGTCAATCCGATTACACCTCTTTTGTTTTTTGGTAAATCAATACCTGCAATACGTGCCATACTTTTATGTTTTATCCTTGTCTTTGTTTAAATTTAGGATTCTTCTTGTTTATAACATAAACACGTCCTTTTCTTTTAACGATCTTGCAATCAACCGATCGCTTTTTAACTGATGCTCTTACTTTCATCTCTTGTTTTAATTAGTCTACCTTCAATTTATAGAGATTAAGGTTAATATTTCCGAAGACTTCTCTTCTTGCACCAACCATTCACTCCCATTAAAAGTTTCATTTTTATTTATATCTAAATGTGATTCTACCTTTTGTTAAATCATAAGGCGACATTTCCACTTTAACTTTATCCCCTGGAAGAATTTTAATATAATACATTCTCATTTTTCCAGATATATGTGCAGTAATTACGTGACCATTTTCCAACTCAACACGAAACATCGCGTTAGATAATGCTTCAATGATTACTCCGTCTTGCTCTATAGATGCTTGTTTTGCCATAATTACATTCCAGACATTTCGTTAGCTGTTCTTCTCCCCTTCACACGAGTTCCTTCCATTAGCCCGTCCATGTGACGATTTAAAAGATAAGACTCAACTTGTTGAAGTGTATCCAAAACAACACCAACCATAATCAATAATGAAGTCCCACCAAAGAACATTGCGAACGCATCGTTAACACCTGCCATTGAAGCAAATGCAGGTATAATTGCGATAAACGCTAAAAATATTGACCCTGGCAAGGTAATTCTTGAAACTAATGAATCAATATAACCAGCAGTATCCTCTCCTGGACGAATCCCTGGAATAAACCCTCCACTTCTTTTCAATTCATCAGCAATTTTACGCGGATTAATCATAATTGCTGTATAGAAATATGTAAATACAATAATCAGTACTGCCAATAAAGCATTGTATCCAACCCCGTAAATATCACTCAGGTTTCTAGAAATAAAACTACTGCCATCTCCTGTTCCACTAAACAGCATCATAGGCACCGTCATAATAGCCTGAGCAAAGATAATTGGCATTACCCCAGAAGCATTCACCTTAATTGGTAAGTAACTTCTTGCTCCTTGGTTTTCTGCAGATCTGGAACCAACAACACGCTTAGCGGTGTTTAACGGTACCTTGCGTACACCTTGAACAATTAAAATGGTTCCCATTACGACAACCATAAATATGAAGATCTCTAAAACAATCTTGATTAAATTTCCAGATTCAACAGCAAAACCAAATTCAGCCATAAAAGCTGAAGGAAGTCTAGATAAAATCCCAACAGTGATCAATAAAGAAATGCCATTCCCGATACCTTTATCTGTTATTCTCTCTCCTAACCATACAGCAAACATTGCTCCAGCAACTAATACAATAATAGACTGAGCCCACCAAAAAGTAGTAGCATCTGCTGGTAATGCGCCCTTGTTTGCGACATAAAGAGTCAAATAAGACGGTGCTTGTAATGCACAAATAATGATTGTTAAAACACGAGTGTAATTATTGATACGTTTTCTGCCAGACTCACCTTCCGTTTGCATTTTCTGAACGGCAGGAACTGCCATTCCTAGTAGCTGCATGATAATCGAAGCACTAATATAAGGCATAATACCTAATGCCATTATTGATGCATTCGAGAAACCACCACCAGAAAATAGCGACAGTAGAGTTTCTAACACATTCTGATTACCACTCTCTTGTGCTGCTGCAAGTTTAGTATAATCAACCCCTGGTAAGATAATGAACGATCCGATACGATAGATAAGAATCAAACTAAGCGTTAGCAAAATTCTTTTCCTTAATTCTTCTACCTTCCAGATATTCTTTAAACTATTAATAAATCTTTTCATCCGTAAAAAATATTGACAAAGTTAATTACAATTCTGTACAGTTCCCACCTTTATCTTCAATTGCTGCTTTAGCAGTATCTGAAAACTTATGAGCTGAAACGTTAATTGTAGACTTCATTTCGCCTCTTCCAAGTATTTTGACAAGCTCATTTCTAGAAACCAATCCATTATCCTGAAGAACCTCTAGAGTAATTTCTTTCACTCCTTTTCTTTCAATTAAAGATTCGATAATATCTAAATTAATCGCCTTATATTCTACTCTATTGATATTCTTGAAACCAAACTTAGGTACACGTCTTTGAAGCGGCATTTGCCCACCTTCAAATCCTATTTTTCTTGAGTAACCTGATCTTGATTTTGCTCCCTTGTGTCCACGAGTAGAAGTTCCACCACGACCAGATCCCTGACCACGTGCAATTCTTTTACCATTTTTTGTAGAACCTTTTGCAGGAGTTAAATTATTTAAATTCATCTTTCTAATGTTTTAAAGTTTAATCAACAACTTCAACTAAGTGTTGAACTTTTTTAACCATTCCTAAGATTTGTGGAGTTGCCTCTTTCTCTATAGTCTGATTCAACTTACTAAATCCTAATGCCTTAATCGTAGCCTTTTGTCTTGCTGGACGATTAATAGTGCTTCTTACTTGCTTAATTTTTATTTTCGCCATGACGCTCTATTTAACCGTTAAATACTTTATCAAGATTTACTCCTCTTTGACGTGCAACTTGTACCGCATCTCTCATTTGAGATAAGGCATCAATTGTCGCCTTAACCACGTTATGTGGGTTAGAAGAACCTTGTGATTTTGCCAAGACATTATGAACACCAACACTTTCAAGTACTGCACGCATAGCACCACCGGCGATAACCCCAGTACCTTCAGAGGCTGGTCTCAACAGAACTCTTGCCCCACTGAATTTACCTTTTTGCAAGTGAGGCACAGTACCATGTAAGATTGGAACTCTAATTAAGTTCTTCTTAGCATCATCAATTCCTTTAGAAATTGCTTCCGTTACCTCCTTTGCTTTTCCTAATCCGTGTCCAACGATACCGTTTTCATCACCTACAACAACAATTGCAGAGAAACTAAACGTACGTCCACCTTTAGTAACCTTGGTTACTCGGTTCACGGCAACAAGCTTATCTTTAAGCTCGATATCTGCAGATTTTACTCTGTTTACTTCTTTTGCCATTCTTATAATTTTAGTCCGCTTTCTCTTGCTGAGTCAGCTAATGATTTAACTCGTCCGTGGTATAAATATCCATTACGATCGAATACCGCTTTCTCTATTCCGGCCTTAATTGCCTTTTTTGCTACCTCTTTACCAACAACAGCCGCTTGTTGAATTTTTGTTCCTTTGGCTGCCTTGTTGTTAAACGATGATGCTGATATTAATGTTTTACCAGTTGAATCGTCAATAATTTGAGCGTAAATCTGTTTGTTACTTCTAAAAACAGATAAACGAGGCATCAAAGAAGTACCAGTAATTTTCTTTCTGATTCTCCTTTTGATTTTTGCTCTTCTTGTTACTTTGCTGAATGCCATAATTAATGATATCTAATAATTATTTCGCTGCCGTTTTACCAGCTTTTCTTCTAATTTCTTCACCTAAGAATCGTACTCCTTTACCTTTGTATGGTTCTGGTTTACGAAGAGATCGAATCTTGGCAGCGACTTGTCCAACTAACTGTTTATCGTGAGACTCCAATGTTATAACTGGCGCCTTACCTTTAGCTGAAACTGCAGATACCTTAATTTCTTTAGGAATTTCGAAAACAAATGGGTGTGAAAATCCTAATGATAACTCTAATGTTTGACCATTAGCGTTAGCACGATAACCTACACCTACTACTTCTAATTCCTTTTTGAACCCTTCCGAAACACCAACGATCATATTAAGAACTAACGCACGATATAAACCATGTTTTGCTCTATGATCAGGAGAATCTGATTCGCGGGTAAAAGTTATTGTGCTATCTTCAATGCTCATTGAAACACAAGAATCCATTTCTTGCATCAACTCACCTTTAGACCCCTTGACCGTAACTACGTTATTGTCAAATTTCACTTCTACTCCACTCGGGATTGTTACTGGGGATTTACCTATCCTTGACATTATCTTTGTACTTAATTTAATTAATAAACGTAAGCAAGAACTTCTCCTCCTACGTTTTCTCTTGTTGCTTGCTTACCTGTAATTACACCTTTTGATGTAGATACAATCGCTATTCCAAGTCCGTTCAATACACGTGGCATATCATTAGCCCCATTATATTTTCTTAAACCTGGACGAGAAGCTCTTTGCAATTTAGTAATTGCTGGAACTTTCGTTGATGGATTGTACTTCAATGCAATCTTAATTGTACCTTGCTTATCATCATCTTCAAATTTGAAGTCTGTGATATATCCTTGGTCAAACAAGATTTGTGTCATTGCACGCTTCACGTTTGAGCCTGGGATTTCAACCATTTTTAACTTCGCAGAACTTGCGTTACGTATACGAGTTAAGAAATCTGCTATTGGATCTGTATTCATTACTTATAAATTTCGGTAACGGTTTTCAATTTTTTATTGAACCTGAAACCAGTTAATAATTTACCAACTCGCTTTTTTAACACCTGGTATCATACCGTTCAATGCCATTTCACGGAATGTTACCCTTGAAATACCGAATTGACGCATATACCCTCTTGGCCTACCTGTTAATCCACATCTGTTGTGAACACGGACCTTCGCAGAATTAGCCGGCAACTTTTGTAATGCAATCATTGCATTCCATTTAGCATCCGCCATATCTTCTGACTGGTCAGTAGACTTAAGAATTTTTGTTAACTCAGCACGCTTTCCAGCATAACGAGCAGCCATTTTAATTCTTTTTCGCTCTCGCGCTTTCATTGATTCTTTTGCCATCTCTAATTATTTTTTTGTAAAAGGAAAACCAAATTCTCCGAGTAAAGCATTTCCTTCCTCATCGCTTTTTGCAGATGTTACGAAAGTAATGTCCATACCCATGATTCGACTCACTTTGTCAATATCAATTTCTGGAAAAATAATATGTTCTTTAACACCCATGTTAAAGTTCCCTCTTCCATCAAATCCTTTAGCATTAATACCTCTAAAATCTCTAGTTCGCGGCAAAGCTACTGAAATAAATCGATCTAAAAAATCATACATGCGATGACCTCTTAAAGTTACTTTGGTTCCAATAGGCATTCCCTTTCTTAATTTGAAATTCGAAATATCTTTTTTCGAAATCGTCGCGACAGCTCTTTGACCAGCAATACGAGATACATCTTCGATTGCATTATCAATTAACTTCTTATCACCAACTGCATCTCCGATACCTTGGCTAATAATAATTTTCTCTAGTTTCGGTACTTGCATTACAGTCTTGTAACCGAACTTTTCAGTAAGAGCTGAAATGATTTCAGCGCTATACTTTTCCTGTAGTCTTGGTGTATAACTCATTACTTAATTTCCTTTCCGGATTTTTTTGAATAACGAACCATTTTTCCATCCTCGTCCGCTTTACGTCCTGTACGTGAAGCTTGACCGTCTGAAATAATCATGAGGTTGGAAATGTGGATACTTGCTTCTTTCTCCACGATTCCACCCTGTGGTTCCGTTGCACTAGGTTTTTGGTGTTTCTTCATTAAGTTAACACCCTCAACTATAGCGCGCGATTTTTTTCTGTCGATCGTAAGAATTTTTCCTTCTTGACCGTTCGATTCACCGCTAATAATTTTAACAGTGTCACCTACTTTAATGTGTAATTTCTGTTGCATAACGTCAATTAAATTTGATTAAAGTACCTCAGGAGCAAGAGATACAACTTTCATAAAGTTTGCATCACGTAACTCACGGGCAACTGGTCCAAAAATACGAGTCCCTCTCATCTCACCTGTTTGATTTAAGATAACGCAAGCGTTATCATCAAAGCGTATATAAGATCCATCGGCACGACGTACTTCCTTCTTTGTTCTTACTATTACTGCTGTGGCTACTGTTCCTTTCTTGACAGCGCCAGATGGCATCGCACTCTTTACGGTAACAACTATTTTGTCACCTACAGAAGCATATCGACGTTTTGTACCCCCTAAAACACGGATACATAACACCTCTTTTGCTCCAGAGTTGTCAGCCACTTTAAGTCTTGATTCAGTTTGTATCATTACTAAAAATTATTTTGCTCGTTCAACAACCTCTACTAATCTCCAGTTTTTCGATTTCGACAAAGGTCTTGTCTCCATAATCTTAACTGTATCTCCCTCATTGCAATCATTCTTTTCATCATGAGCAACAAATTTTGTAGTGTTCTTAACGAACTTTCCGTATTTGGGATGTTTAACTTTACGTTCAACCGCAACAACAATAGACTTATCCATCTTGTCACTAGTTACGATCCCAATACGCTCTTTTCTTAAATTACGCTTTTCCATTTCAAGCTAGTTTTTAACAAGCAACTACGCTTGTGCTTCACGTTTTGTTAATTCAGTCTTCAATCTTGCGATTGTTCTTCTCATATGGCGGAGTTGTAATGGGTTTTCCATTGGTGCAACACTGTGCGTCAATTTCATTTTAACCATTTGCTCAGATAAATTTGAAAGTTGATCTTTCACCTTTACATCCGACATTTTTGCGATTTCTTCCTGCTTCATACTTAATTACTATTTTGTTGGTATAACAAAATCGTTACGCGTAACGAATTTACATTTTACCGGTAATTTCTGTGCCGCCAAACGCATTGCTTCCTTAGCTGTTTCATACGACACGCCATCAGCTTCGAATAATATTCTTCCTGGGCGAACAACTGCAACCCAGTGGCTAGGAGCTCCTTTTCCTTTACCCATACGCACCTCAGCTGGCTTAGCTGTGACAGGCTTGTCAGGGAATATACGAATCCACACTTTTCCTTCACGCTTCATGTATCTAGTAACGGCGATACGAGAAGCTTCTATTTGACGTGAAGTTAGCCAACCTGGCTCAAGTGTTTTTATTCCAAAAGATCCGAAAGCAACAGTGCTACCTCTGTGAGCTAACCCTCTGTTTCTACCCTTCTGAGCTTTTCTAAATTTGGTTCTTTTTGGCTGTAACATCTTAAATAAATTTTACTGTCCTTTTAGTTTTTTCTTCTTTTCCCTCCTGCAGGCTTTCTTCCACCTTTCTGACCAGAAGCCATACCAATGTTTGGAGAGAGATCACGCTTACCATAAACTTCACCTTTACATATCCACACCTTGATTCCAAGACGACCGTATGTAGTGTGAGCTTCTGCTAAAGCATAATCGATGTCAGCTCTGAACGTATGTAACGGAGTACGTCCATCTTTGTACATCTCTGAACGAGCCATCTCTGCGCCATTCAAACGTCCGGAAATCTTAACCTTGATTCCTTCTGCTCCCATACGCATTGTACTCGCAATAGACATTTTAATTGCTCTTCTAAAAGAAATTCTTGCTTCTAGTTGACGTGCAATTCCATCAGCAACTAATCGAGCATCCAATTCTGGACGTTTCACCTCGAAAATATTGATTTGGATTTCCTTTTTAGTCAACTTCTTCAACTCTTCTTTCAGTTTGTCAACTTCTTGTCCACCTTTTCCAATAATTACACCTGGTCTTGCTGTATTGATAGTAACGGTTATCAACTTCAACGTTCTCTCGATAATAATTTTTGAAATACTTGCTTTAGATAAACGAGCGCGGAGATACTTACGAATCTTATCATCTTCGATAATCTTGTCTCCGTAGTTATTTCCACCGTACCAGTTAGATTCCCATCCTTGGATGAAACCTAATCTATTTCCAATTGGATTTGTTTTTTGTCCCATTTATCTAAAATTATTCTGCGTTCTTACCGTCTACGACGATAGTAACATGGTTAGATCTTTTTCTAATTCTGTGCGCACGACCTTGTGGAGCTGGTTGAATTCTCTTCAACATTGCTCCTCCACCAACTTCAATCGACTTAACAAATAAAGTTTCCTCTTCGATGCTTTTACCTTCATTTTTTTGCTCCCAATTGGCAATAGCTGAACGTAATAACTTCGCAAGGCTTGTAGACGCATCCTTAGCATTGTGTTGCAAAATGTTTAGAGCTTTATTGACTTCAACTCCTCTAATAAGATCTGCAACTAACCTCATCTTACGTGGAGCGATTGGAGACTTATTAAGTTTCGCGAATGCGATTGACTTGTTTGCCTCTTTTCTTTGCTCTGCTACTAATCTTTTTCTAGCACCCATAATCTGCTATTTTATCTTTTCTTATCTTTTCTGTTCCCAGCGTGACCACGGAAGTTACGAGTAGGAGAAAATTCACCTAACTTGTGACCAACCATGTTCTCACTAACGAAAACAGGAATGAACTTATTACCATTGTGTACAGCGAAGGTTAATCCAACAAAATCAGGAGTAATTGTACTTGCTCTAGACCATGTTTTGATTACTGACTTGCTGCCAGACTCTTGTGCATCATCTACTCGCTTAATTAGCTTGTAGTGTACAAACGGTGGCTTCTTTAATGAACGACTCATATCCTAATTATTTTTTTCTTCTTTCGATGATAAACTTGTCTGAATATTTCTTCTTAGATCTAGTTTTGAATCCTTTAGCAGGAATACCATTACGAGATCTAGGGTGGCCTCCAGAATTCTTCCCCTCACCACCACCCATTGGGTGATCTACAGGATTCATTACTACACCACGTACACGTGGGCGGCGACCTAACCATCTTGTACGTCCTGCTTTACCAGAAACTGTCAAGTTGTGTTCAGAGTTAGATACTGCTCCGATTGTTGCCAAGCAAGTTGTCAAAATCATTCTAGATTCACCAGAAGGAAGTTTGATAATTGCATAACGACCATCTCGAGCGTTCAGTTGTGCGTAAGTACCAGCTCCACGAGCAATAGCTCCACCCTTACCAGGCTTCATCTCAATATTGTGAATAACTGTACCTAGAGGAATGTCCGATAAGAACATTGCATTACCGACATTTGGAACTGCTTCTTTTCCGGATACGATAGTATCGCCCACTTTCAATCCATCAGGTGCGATAATATATCGTTTCTCACCATCTGCATAGAATAACAATGCAATTCTAGCTGTTCGGTTTGGATCATATTCGATCGAATTAACCGTTGCTGGAACACCATGCTTTTCTCTTTTGAAATCAATGATGCGGTATTTTTGCTTGTGACCACCACCAATGTAGCGCATAGTCATTCTACCATCATTGTTTCGACCACCAGATTTCTTCTTTCCTGCTACCAAACTCTTTTCGGGAGTATTAGTAGTTACTTCAGAGTAATCACTGTTGATCTTGTGTCTTTGCCCTGGAGTGGTAGGCTTGAATTTCTTAAGACCCATGTTTAACGTGCTTAAAAGTTATTAAATAAATCAATCGCTTCTCCTTCTGCAACGGTAACAACGGCTTTTTTCCATTTTTTACTTGGTTGCTCAACGATACCTCTATTCGTATATTTCGTAGAGGATTTCCCACCGCCATAATTCATTGTTCGTACTTCAGTTACCTGAACTCCGTACAACTTCTCGACAGCATTCTTAATTTCAATCTTATTAGCCGTTCTATCAACAGCAAAAGTGAAGCGGTTAAATTTTTCGCTTAGGTCCGTTGCTTTTTCTGATATAATAGGTTTTTTAATAATGTTCTTCATCTCAATTAGTTTAGAATCTTTTCGATTACTTCAATTGAACTCTCTGCCATAACAACTTTTGTAGCATTTAACACATCAAATGTATTAACTGAATCAGCTGTTACAACTTTAACTCTCTTAAGGTTACGAGATGATAAGTATACGTTATCATTTTTCTCACCTAAGATCATCAATACTTTGTCATCTTGAAGATTAAGGTTTGACAATAATGCTTCAAAGTCTTTAGTTTTAATACCGTCAAATTTCAAGTCTTTTATTACCATAATGTCTTTAGAAACTGCTTTGTATGAAAATGCTGACCTACGAGCCAATCTTTTCATTTTCACATTCAACTTGAAGTGATAGTCTCTTGGACGAGGTCCAAAGATACGACCACCACCTACTCTAGTACCAGACTTGATACTACCAGCACGTGCTCCACCTGTTCCTTTTTGCTTCTTAATCTTTCTAGTAGATCCCGTGATTTCAGCTCTTTCTTTTGCTTTATGCGTTCCCTGACGACGATTCGCTAGGTGTTGCTTAACATCAAGATAGATAGCGTGATCATTTGGTTCAATACCGAAAACCTCTTTTGATAAGCTAACTTCCTTAGCAGTAGCTTTTCCTTTTGCGCTAATTACTTTAACTTTCATTAATTCTCAATTATTACGGTTGAACCTTTAGATCCAGGTACAGAACCTTTCACTACGATTAAATTCTTGTCTGCAAGAACTTTCAAAATTTGAAGGTTTTCCATTTTCACTCTTTCGTTACCCATTTGTCCGGCCATGCGCATTCCCTTGAATACACGAGCTGGATAAGATGCAGCACCAATAGATCCTGGAGCACGTAATCTGTTGTGTTGACCGTGTGTTGCTTGACCAACTCCGGCAAAACCATGACGTTTTACTACCCCTTGAAAACCCTTTCCTTTAGATGTTCCTACTACCGCAACGTACTCACCTTCTTTAAAGATGTCAACGTTAACGATGTCACCGAGATTTAGATTCTCGAAGCCTTTAAACTCAACTAATTTCGATTTTGGGTCGGTATTAGCTTTCTTAAAGTGACCCTTCATAGCGTTTGGAGTATTCTTTTCCTTACGGTCTCCAAACCCCATTTGAACAGCCTCGTAACCATCTCTGTCTTGTGTTTTAACTTGAGTTACAACACAAGGACCCGCCTCTATCACCGTGCATGGCATTGCTTTGCCCTCGGCACTGTAGATGCTAGTCATTCCGATTTTTCTACCAATAATTCCTGGCATACTTTAACTATTTATGATTAAACTTTTATTTATACTTTAATTTCAACATCAACACCACTTGGAAGCTCCAAGCGCATTAATGCGTCAACAGTTTTCGAAGAAGAACTGTAGATATCCATCAAACGCTTGTAAGCACACAATTCAAATTGCTCACGTGCTTTTTTGTTTACGTGTGGAGATTTCAATACAGTATATATTCTTTTGTGAGTTGGTAATGGAATTGGTCCACTAACTACTGCACCTGTTGACTTTACAGTCTTAACAATCTTTTCAGCTGATTTATCAACTAAATTGTGATCGTATGATTTCAATTTGATTCTAATTTTTTGATTCATCGCTATCTAAATTACGCTTTAACACCTTTTATTTTTGCTACTACTTCATCAGCTACACCTCTTGGTGCTTCAGCATAATGTGAAAACTCCATACTTGAAGTAGCTCGACCTGAAGACATGGTTCTTAATTGAGTAACATATCCGAACATTTCAGACAATGGAACATCAGCCTTAACAACTTTCGCCCCATTTTTATCATCCGTCCCCTTTAGAATACCACGGCGACGGTTAAGGTCACCAATGATGTCTCCCATGTTCTCCTCTGGTGTTACCACCTCTATTTTCATCATAGGTTCTAAAAGAACAGGGCTCGCTTTAGGTATTGAATTTTTGAATGCCAATTTAGCACACAACTCAAAAGATAAAGCATCTGAATCAACTGCATGAAAAGACCCATCTTTCAATGTTACTTTCATAGCATCCATTTCAAAACCTGCCATTACACCATTCTTCATAGAATCCTTAAATCCTTTTTCAACTGAAGGAATAAATTCTCTTGGAATATTACCACCTTTAATAATATTAACAAACTCTAATCCTGTTTTTTCTGGATCATCCTGAGGCTCAACAACAATAACAATGTCGGCAAACTTACCACGACCACCTGACTGTTTCTTATAAACCTCTCTATGGTCAACAAGGGCAGTAATGTTTTCACGGTAGCTAACTTGAGGTGCACCTTGGTTCACCTCAACCTTGAACTCACGTTTCAAACGATCAACAATAATCTCCAGGTGTAACTCACCCATTCCTGATATAATCGTTTGACCTGAATCCTCATCAGTTTTAACCTGAAAAGTAGGGTCTTCTTCTGCTAATTTATTCAATCCAACACCCAACCTATCAGCATCGGCTTGAGTTTTAGGCTCAATCGCGACTCCAATAACCGGATCAGGAAAGTCCATAGATTCTAATACAATTGGAAACTTCTCATCACACAATGTATCACCTGTCTTGATATCTTTAAAACCAACAAATGCTCCAATATCCCCAGCCCCTAGTTCAGGAACTTGATTTTGCTTATCAGCGTGCATTTGGAAAATACGAGAAATACGTTCTTTTTTACCAGAACGAGCATTTAGCACGTAAGATCCAGCATCTAATTTACCAGAGTACGCACGAGTAAAACATAAACGACCCACGAAAGGGTCAGTTGCAATTTTAAATGCTAATGCTGCAAATGGCTCATCAACCGATGGCTTACGCTTTTCTTCTTCGTCAGTCTTAGGATTAACACCGATAATTGCCTCAACATCCATTGGCGAAGGAAGGATTTCCATTACCATATCCAACATTGCTTGAACACCTTTATTTTTAAAGGCCGAACCACACATCATTGGAACAACTTTTCCAGAAATAGTAGCTTCACGAAGTGCATCTAAAATCTCTCTTTCAGTCAATGATTCAGGATCCTCGAAATACTTCTCCATTAAAGTGTCGTCAAATTCAGCAACCGCTTCCAATAACTCTTCTCTTAACTGTGTAGCTTCTTCTAAAACATCTTCGGGAATAGGAATCTCTTCAAAAGTCATCCCTTGATCTTCTTCATTCCAAGTGATTCCTTTGAAGTTAATTAAATCAACAACTCCTTTAAAATCATCTTCAGCTCCAATATTTATTTGTAATGGTAGTGCATGACTACCTAGCATCTCTCTAACTTGTTTGCATACGTTAATGAAATCTGCGCCTTGACGATCCATTTTATTTACAAAACCAATTCTTGGAACATTATAGTTATTCGCTAGTCTCCAATTAGTCTCAGATTGAGGCTCAACACCATCAACTGCAGAGAACAAAAAGACTAAACCATCCAAAACACGTAATGAACGATTTACCTCAACAGTAAAATCAACGTGACCTGGTGTATCAATAATATTTACGTGATATTCTTGTGCACGATAGTTCCATTTAAGCGTTGTAGCAGCAGAAGTAATTGTAATACCTCTCTCCTGCTCTTGCTCCATCCAATCCATAGTAGCACCACCATCATGAACTTCTCCAATTTTGTGGTTTACACCACCATAATAAAGAATACGCTCAGTAGTAGTGGTCTTGCCTGCATCAATATGCGCAGCAATACCAATATTCCTTGTGTATTTAAGATCTCTAGCCATTTCTATTAAAATCTAAAATGTGAGAATGCTTTGTTTGCCTCAGCCATTCTTAATGTGTCTTCTTTCTTCTTATAAGCAGCGCCTTCTTCTTTCGAAGCAGCGATAACCTCAGCAGCTAACTTCTGGGCCATTGTTTTCTCATTACGCTTACGTGAATAACCAATCAACCACTTCATCGCTAAAGATTCTTTTCTTCCTTCACGAACTGGAGTTGGTATTTGGAAAGTCGCACCACCTACACGGCGACTACGAACCTCAACAACTGGAGTAATATTCTCTAATGCTTTCTTCCAAGTTGCTAAGCCTGTTGTATCTTCTAATTTTGCATCAACCATTTCCATGGCATCATAAAATATCTTAAACGCCAAATTTTTCTTCCCGTCCAACATCATGTTATTGACAAATTTTGTCACCTGAACATCTTTAAATATTGGATCCGGAAGGATGGCTATCTTTTTTGCTTTTCTTCTTCTCATCTTTTAAACTTTTAAAAAAAGATTATTTCTTAGGTCTCTTTGTTCCATACTTCGAACGACGTTGAGTTCTACCCTCAACACCAGCCGTATCTTCAGCACCACGTACAATGTGGTAACGTACACCTGGAAGATCTTTTACTCTCCCACCACGTACCAATACTAAAGAGTGCTCTTGAAGGTTATGCCCTTCCCCTCCGATGTATGCATTAACTTCTTTTCCGTTGGTCAAGCGGACCCTAGCGACCTTTCGCATAGCCGAATTCGGCTTTTTAGGAGTAGTGGTGTAAACTCTTACACATACCCCTTTACGCTGTGGACAAGAATCAAGTGCGGCTGACTTGCTCTTCTTTACCACTGCTGTTCTCCCTTTGCGAACTAATTGTTGTATAGTTGGCATAAAAATACTATTACTTTAATTAATAAATGACTCACCTAAAAACACATTTCAGGAGTGCAAAGATAGTAGATTTATTTTAGAAACCAACAGTGACACCGAAAAAAAAGAACTTTTTTCACATTTGGGTGTTTACATCTTTCGTCAAAAAAGATAACGCTAAATTAATCTGTAAAAATACACTATGAGAGTAAGCTGAAAATGTAAACATCAATACTCTTTAAAAGAATCTGTAATGAGCATCAAGTCATATTAGCGTTCAGTAAGCCTAAGCGCTTTGTTTTACATCGACAAATTACATGCGCTTTTAAATCGAAAATTATGGAGGTACTAATACTAATCGTTATATCACCCAAAAAGCAATTATAGAGAATAAAAAACCCTACTCATAATGAATAGGGTTTAGTCTCTAATTTATAATGTGTATTTAATCTCGATATAATGTGCTTTTAACAGCATCGATAACTCTTCCAACATTTGGTAGCGCCTCATCAATCAATGTTGGTGAAAAAGCAAATGGTGTATCCGTTTGGGTCACACGCATTACAGGGGCATCTAAATAATCAAATGCATATCTTTGTAAATGGTAAGCTATCTCAGAAGAGATTGATGCTAATGGCCAAGACTCTTCAAGAACAACACATCTATTCGTCTTCTTGATTGATTCAACAACAGTAATATAATCAATTGGTCTAACTGAACGCAAATCAACAACCTCTACCGAAACACCTTCTTTAGCCAGCTCCGTAGCAGCCTCAAAAGCCACCTTCATAACCTTTCCAAATGAAACAATAGTTACATCTGTTCCTTTTTGTTTTACATCAGCAACTCCGATAGGAATTAAGTATTCTCCCTCAGGAATCTCTCCTTTATCACCATACATCTGTTCAGACTCAAGAAAAACAACAGGGTCATTGTCACGAATTGCAGATTTCAATAACCCTTTTGCATCATAAGGATTTGAAGGCGTAACCACTTTTAGCCCTGGTATATGAGCGTACATTGATTCAAAACTTTGCGAGTGTGTCGCCCCTAACTGTCCTGCAGTACCGTTTCCACCTCGAAAAACAATTGGACAATGAAATTGCCCGCCAGACATCTGCAGCATTTTAGCAGCACTATTTATGATTTGATCCGCAGCTAGAATCGCGAAATTCCATGTCATAAATTCGACGATAGGCCTTAAACCATTCATTGACGCACCTACCGCAATACCAGTAAACCCAAGCTCTGCAATCGGGGTGTCTATAACTCTTTTTGGACCAAACTCATCAAGCATCCCTTGAGACACCTTATATGCTCCATTATATTCAGCAACTTCTTCTCCCATCAAAAACACGCTCTGATCTAGTCGCATTTCTTCTGTCATAGCTTCTCTAAGTGCTTCTCTAAACTGTACAGTTTTCATACTTTATAAAATCTTAATCCAAATTGGGTGGCCAAATGTAATAAATTTCGATTACAGAAAACAAAGAAAAGTATAAACAAAACCATGATTTTTTTGTCGATACGGCTTATTTCAGGAAAATTCATTTGAATTATGTTTCTAAAGCACTAAAAAAGAGTAATTATTTGCTAAATTTGCAATCGATAAAAATAAAACTTATTTCACATGAAAATACTTGTTTGTATTAGTAAATCTCCTGATACAACTTCGAAAATCGCCTTTACGGATGGTAATTCTAAGTTTGATGAGAATGGAGTACAATATATTGTCAATCCTTATGACGAATGGTATGCTTTAGTCCGTGCGCTAGAATTAAAAGAAGTAGCCGGAGGTTCTGTTTCAATCATTACAGTTGGAAATGCTTCTGATGAAGCTGTTATGAGGAAAGCCCTTGCAATTGGTGCGGATGAAGCAATTCGTATTGATGCAGAACCAACTGATGCTTATTATGTTTCTATGCAAATTGCAGAATATGCAAAAGCGAATGGATTTGATATAGTGCTAACTGGTAAGGAAACCATCAATTACAATGGCTCTCAAGTTGGAGGTATGATTGCTGAAGGTATGGACCTGCCATTTGTTTCATTGGCATCAAAACTAGAAGCTAACGGTAATACGCTAACATTAGAAACAGAAATTGTAGGCGGAATTCAAATTGTAGAAATTGATATGCCTGCTGTCATTTCTTGTGCTAAAGGTATGGCTGAGCAGCGAATACCAAACATGAGAGGAATTATGGCAGCTAGAAAAAAGCCTTTAAATGTTGTTCCCCCAGCAGACATTACTCCGCTTACTGCATTTGAAAGTTATGCATTACCAGAAGCTAAGTCAGCATGTAAAATGATTGAACCGGAAAACATGGATGAATTAGTAGAATTATTACATAACGAAGCAAAAGTAATCTAAGATATGGCAACATTAGTATATATAAATAGCGAAAATGGTCTAGCGAAAAGTGCTCATGAAGTAGTTACTTACGCGAAAAAACTAGGCGAAGAAGTTGTAGTGGTTACAACTGGCTCACAAGAAGAATCTACTTTATCCGAATTAGGGAAATATGGAGCATCAAAAGTATTAGTAGAAAAATCAGTTAGCGGAAATGATGCACAACAACTAACTCGGGTTATCACTTCAGCAGTAGAATCTACTTCTGCAAATACAATTGTATTTTCTCATGATTTAGTTGCAAAGGCCGTTGCTCCAAGGCTATCTGTTAAGTTAAAAGCTGGATTGATTTCAGGTGCAATTGAAGTGCCAAATGGACACACTGTTAAAGTGAATGTATTCTCTGGAAAAGCTTTTGGAAATGTAACGATTGCTTCTGATAAGAAAATAATTTCTTTATTACCAAATAGCATTCAACCTGAAGAAAATGGTTCTGCATGTACCGTTGAATCTTTTGATGGTAATCCCGGAGAGATTACAATCAAGCTAATAGAAACTAAAAAACCAGAAGGCGAAATCCCATTGCCAGAAGCTGAGCTAGTTGTATCTGCAGGCAGAGGTTTAAAAGGACCTGAAAACTGGCTGATGGTTGAGGATTTAGCTAAAGAATTAGGTGCGGCTACAGCCTGCTCTAGACCAGTAGCTGATATTGGATGGAGACCACATCATGAACATGTTGGCCAAACAGGTGTTGCTATTCGCCCAAACTTATATATCGCTGCAGGAATATCTGGAGCGATTCAACATTTAGCAGGAGTTAACGGGTCTAAAGTGATTGTTGTAATTAACACTGACCCTGAAGCACCTTTCTTTAAGGCTGCTGATTACGGGGTTTTAGGTGATGCTTTTGAGGTACTCCCAAGACTCACTGAGGCAGTAAAGAAATTCAAAGCCTCTAACCAATAGACTCTAGATAGAATTATTCTTTTTAAGATACAATCCGTTTTTGGGGAGATTATTACTTTGCTTTCCTAATTACTTTAAATCAAAAGATAAGTAATTTAAGTTATGAATAAAATAAAACTTGAAATCGTAGGATTATCATACAGCCAAACACAATCAGGCGCCTATGCTTTAGTTTTTTCTGAAGTTGAGGGAAATAGAAGGCTTCCAATAATTATTGGAGGATTCGAAGCACAAGCTATCGCGATCGAACTAGAAAAAATGGTCCCTACTAGACCTTTGACACATGACTTATTTAAAAGCTTTGCTTCAACATTCAATATAACAGTTACTGAGGTTATTATTTACAAGCTCGCTGAAGGGGTTTTCTATTCTAAACTTGTCTGTGAGCAAAATGGAGATATTGTTGAGATTGACGCTAGAACCTCTGATGCTATAGCAATTGGGGTTCGATTTGAGTGCCCTGTATATACATATGAAAGTATTTTATCAAGTGCTGGAATACTACTAGACCAAGATGCTTTGGAAGAAGATGACCTTTTAACTGAAGCCATGGAAAAAGAGCCAAAGCAGACTATTGAAACTATTTCACTTCAAGAATTGAAAAATCAACTTAATCAAGCTATTGATGATGAAAACTATGAAATTGCTTCAAAAATTAGGGATGAAATCAAAAAGCGTAGCTCTTAATTTTCTTCTCTTTTTTCTACTTATTACATTTTCTTCTCAAGCTTCAGCTAAGTTTGAGGATATCGAATACCATAGAAAATCTTTCACCCTGAAATTAAATCCGAATGGTACATTCGTCAATGATGACACTCTTTTTACGCAACAATTAACGGGAAAATGGAAAGCTAAAGATAAGACATTAACACTAACATCAATAGTCAATACCTTAGATGTAATAAATAATTACCCTATTGCTTTTAGCTCTGACAATAAAGTGGTTTTTACTAAATCAGGAAAGCGATTTGCATATCATGACAAAATTAGTTCTAAAGGAGCGGGCATCACTTTCATGTCTATTATTAGAGGTTTTTTTGGTTTAGGAATGCTATTTTTGATAGGATATGTCTTTAGTAAAGACCGAAAAAACATTAATTGGGGGTTAGTAGCTCGTGGAACTTTACTTCAAATAGCCCTTGCAATTCTCATTCTTAAAGTTCCATTTGTTTCAATCATCTTTGATTGGCTTTCTAAAGCATTTACAAAACTCATTAACTTCTCTCATGATGGAGCAAACTTTCTTTTTAGAAGCATGGGTTCAGAACAAATAGACCCTATACTCATGAATTTTGTGACTTGGATTTTACCTTCAATCATTTTCTTCGCAGCAATTTCAAGCTTACTTTATTACTTCGGGATTTTACAGTGGATTGTAAAACGATTGGCTTGGGTAATGAATAAAGTACTAGGTATTTCTGGAGCTGAAAGTATTTCTGCAGCAGCTAACATCTTCATTGGACAAACAGAAGCGCCCCTAATTGTTAAGCCATACTTAAAACGAATGACCAAATCTGAGATCATGTGCTTAATGGTTGGTGGAATGGCTACAATTGCGGGTGGTGTTCTTGCTGCAGTGATTGGGATTTTAGGTGGCGGTGATGAATTGAAAGAATTATTCTACGCCAAACACTTATTGACAGCATCTTTTATGTCTGCACCTGCAGCAATTGTTTTTGCTAAAATATTGGTTCCAGAAACGGAGGAAATTGATAAGGACTTAGATGTACCAAAAGAAAATATTGGTGCAAATGCATTAGAGGCAATCACAAATGGAACTACTGAAGGGCTGAAGCTAGCAGCAAATGTTGGGGCGATGCTATTGGTGTTCATGAGCTTAATCGCTTTAGTAAATTACACATTAGGAAAAGTAGGAGATTGGACCTCTTTAAATGACCTAATTGCATCGGGTGGAATGTACACACAGTTAAGCTTTGAAAGTATCGCTGGATACCTCCTTGCACCAGTTTCATGGGTCATGGGAGTTGAATGGCAAGATTGCATGTATTTCGGACAACTACTTGGAGAAAAAACAATATTAAATGAGTTTATCGCTTATCCTCACTTAGGAGTTCTCCAAGATGAACTTTCTCAGAAGACAGTTATCATGAGTACATATGTTCTATGTGGTTTTGCAAATATAGCATCTATTGGAATTCAAGTTGGAGGAATTGGAATTTTAGTTCCTGAAAAAAAGAGTCTCTTAGCAAAATATGGGGTAATCGCGCTTATTGGTGGAACGCTAGCATGTATGTCAACGGCTGTACTCGCTGGAATACTTTTCTAATCATCGAATATGGAGCTTCAGAGAAAAATATTCAACCTTAAAAACGAACAAGAATTCGAAAAAGTAGCTTTGGAGGTTTATAGCCTTCAATCGAAAAAAAAATCCGTTTACAATGAATACATTCAACATTTAAACATCCCCATACCTACCTGCCTTAAAGAAATTCCATTTTTGCCGATTTCATTTTTCAAGACACATGATATTGTGTCAAGCACAGCTAAAGTAGATGTCGCGTTTAAAAGTAGTGGGACTAATGGACAGAGAAGTATACATCTCATATCAGATCTGAAAATGTATATCAAAGCCTTTAATTTAGGCTATGATGAAATCATTGGTTATCCCGAAAACCAAGTGATACTAGCTCTTTTACCCAATTATCAAGAACAAGGCGAATCAAGTCTTATATACATGGTTGATCATTTAATTAAACGCACAAACAACAAACTGTCGGGCTATTTCCTTTCTAATTTCGAAGACTTAATTCAAGCCTATAATAATGCAATATCACAAGGGAAGGATGTTGTAATATTTGGTGTTTCTTATGCGCTTCTGGATTTAACAGAGTTAAATCCAGACTTATCAAAAGCGAGAATAATTGAAACTGGCGGCATGAAAGGTCGACGAAAAGAATTAACTAAGCAAGAATTACATTCAGCCTTAAAAAAAGGGCTTAATACAGATTTTATTTCATCCGAATATGGTATGACTGAATTACTCTCTCAAGCATATAGTATTGATCGTGGAATATTTAAAGCTAGCCCAACAATGCGTGTGTTAATTAGAGAAGTTAACGATCCTTTTAATTACGTTGAAGAAGGGAAGACCGGAGGGATAAACGTTATTGACCTTGCAAATATCAACAGCTGCTCTTTCATTTCAACCCAAGATTTAGGGAGAATTGTTCCTGAAGGATTTGAATTAATGGGCCGTTTTGATAACTCAGATATTCGAGGATGTAATTTATTGATTCAGTGATTCCGAACGAATCATTATCTTTATACCATTATGATGCCAACACAAACAATAATAATTCTTGTCTCCATTGGTTTACTCGCCGGAATCCTAAGTGGGTTTGTTGGAGTTGGTGGTGGGGTAATCATCGTTCCAGCATTGATCTATTTATTAGGAATGTCACAGTATGGAGCACAAGGAACAAGTCTTTTTGTTCTATTACTACCCGTTGGGATTTTAGCGGTAAACAACTATTGGAAAACTGACAATATCAATTGGAAATTCGGAGTAATTATCGCTCTCACATTTGTAGTGGGAGGATATATTGGATCGAAACTTTCATTAAAAATATCACCTGATTTAGTGAAGGTTGTTTTCGGAATCATCATGGCATATGTATCTTTTAGATTCATGGTGTCAGGATATAATGGCCTCTCAAATGATTAATTCAATTCACGATATAATTTCCAAACGTTCTGAAGAGCTTTTCCAAAAAGTGAAGTCAATTCGAGAGCATATTCATGCAAACCCTGAATTAAGTTATCAGGAGCATAATACTATGGAGTTTGTAGCAGGGGAACTCGAATCTATTGGTTTGACTCCTCAACGAGGATTTGGTAAGACAGGGGTAGTAGCGCTAATTAAAGGTAATCATCATTCGGAACACGATATTGCTATTGGGCTGAGAGCAGATTTGGATGCTTTGCCAATATTAGAAGAAACAAATGTCGATTATAAATCGAAAGTTGATGGTGTTATGCACGCCTGTGGACATGACGTTCATACTGCTGTTTTATTAGGTGCTGCAGAAATTTTATATGAATTAAGAAATGAACTCCCTCAGCCTGTTAAATTAATTTTTCAACCGGGAGAAGAAAAGAATCCAGGGGGAGCAACCTATATGATTAAAGATGGTGTGCTTAAAAAGCCTACTATCTCAAAAATGTTTGCTTTACATGTTTTTCCAGATATGCAAGTTGGACATGTTGGATTCAAAGAAGGTATTTATATGGCATCTTGTGATGAGATTTACATCACGATTCATGGTAAAGGAGGACACGGAGCAACACCACACCAATGTATTGACCCAATAATGATTGGTGTAAATTTGCTGCAATCTATGCAGCAAATTGTAAGTAGAAAGTGTGACCCTAAAATACCATGTGTTTTATCATTTGGACATTTTGAGGCATTAGGCAGTACGAATGTTATTCCTTCTCAAGCTCACTTGAAAGGTACATTTAGAACAATGAATGAAGTTTGGCGAGCTGAAGCATTAAGTCTTATTGAACATACAGCACAACAAATTGCCCAGGCCTCAGGTGGACGAGCTGAAGTTCTTATCAGTAAAGGCTACCCATATTTGGAAAATAATCCTGAGCTGACTTCATCCTTACGAAGGACTGCTCAAAATTTTCTTGGTGAGTCAAACGTAGAAGAATTACCAATAAGATTAACAGCTGAGGACTTTTCATTCTATTCGCAAGAAGTACCTGTTTGTTTTTTCCGTCTAGGAGTAAGAAATGAAGCTAAAAATTTAACTTTTAGTGTACACCATCCGAAATTTAACATCGATGATAACGCATTAAAAATTGGAATGCAAATGATGGCATTAGCGCCATTTTCTGAATAGAAAAAAGACTCTCCTTAAAAAAAAGGAGAGTCAAAATAATTGATTATCTCTTTTTTTTTATGAAAAACCCTTTTTTCTTTGTGCTTTTATTTTTTCTTCTGTCTTGCAGTAAGAAGAAAAATATGGATAAATGCATATCTGGAGATTGGAAAATTGACAAATACGAATATTCAAACTTTCAAGGTTTTAGTACAGAATTTGAAAGCTCCGGACAATTTATAATATCAACTATTTCAGAATCTCAGGGAAATTACAGCATAGACTTGTCTTATTCTGATGGCACAAATCAATTCATAAAAAGTGAACATGGAGTTATTATCATTGGTCCTCAAGGAGAAACATACATGCTGAATCGTACCAACCCTGACGGGAGCTATTCCTTACTAGATCTCGGTAATATTTTATTTCTGAATAAAAGTCAGCTAGAAACTACTTTTATTGATGAGTCTGGACTACATCATTACATACTCTCTAAATAGTAGCGAATTAATTAGCCATTTCACTCATAAACTTTATCCACATCAAACGCAATTCTTCTTCTGAATAATCCCCGTTAAATTCATTATGAGCATCTATTAAATTATCTGTCTCAGCTTCGGTGAAATATTCGTAAATCTCTTCCTGAGAATCATTGTCCAAGATATCATCGATATAGTAGTTTATATTCACACGAGTACCTGATGCAACAATAGCTTGAATTTCATCAACAACGTCATCCACACTTTTACCTTGTGCACGTCCAATATCTTCTAAAGGCAGTTTTCTGTCAATATTTTGAATCAATTGAACTTTAAGCCCAGACTTGTTTACCACGGACTTCATTACTAAATCTTGTGGACGTTCAATATTGTTATCATCAACATATCGACTTATGAGTGCTACAAATGGTGCTCCATACCTCTGAGCCTTACCATTCCCTACACCTTGAACGTTAGTTAATTCTTCAATAGAAATAGGGTATTGAAAACACATGTCTTTTAATGATGGCTCTTGGAAAATTACAAATGGAGGTATATCTTTTTGTTTTGATAAGCTTTTTCTCAAATCAACCAATTGATTATATAACACTTGGTCAAAAGCAGTACCTCCAATGTTATTTATAGCAACTGACTCATCATCAATCACTAAATAATCGCGTTCTTTAAACAATAGAAATGAAGTTGGTTTCTTTTTGAATTTCATTCCAGCTTCAGTCAGTTTTAACACTCCATAGGATTCAATATCTTTTACAAGTAATCCCGAAACAACGCTTTGGCGAACAACAGAATTCCAAAAATGTTCATCTTTATCCTTACCAATACCGAAAAGAAGTAACTCATCGTGCTTGTAAGCTTTAATGTCCGAATTAACGACACCTGATAGAAACGCACAATAGTGTTTTGATTTTTGTGTTTCTTTTAAAAGCTCAACAGCATCCAATAAATACTTAACATAATCTTTACCTTCTGTTTTCTCTTTTGGATCCTTACAATTGTCGCAAAGTGAGTTACAATTTCGCTCATCATATTCTTCACCAAAATAGTGCAGAATCATTTTGCGTCGACAAACAGAAGTCTCTGAAAATGAAGCAATCTCATTCAATAATTGCCTTCCAATTTCCTGTTCCGCTACCGGTTTACCTTGTAAGAACTTTTCTAGTTTTTCAACATCTTTATATCGATAGAAAGAAATACACTCCCCCTCACCTCCATCTCTACCTGCTCTACCCGTTTCTTGATAATAACTCTCTAATGACTTCGGAATATCATGATGAATTACAAATCTAACGTCTGGCTTGTCAATACCCATACCAAAGGCTATAGTTGCAACAATTACATCTACGTCTTCCATCAAGAACATATCCTGATGCCTAGCTCTAGATCCTGAATCCAACCCTGCATGATAAGGCAATGCACTAATCCCATTCACTTGTAAAAGTTCTGAAAGCTCTTCCACTTTTTTTCTGCTTAAGCAGTATATGATACCGCTTTTATCTTTCTGGCCGCGGATGTACTTTATGATTTGTTTTTCTACATCCTTTTTAGGAAGGATTCTATAAAAAAGATTTTCTCTGTTAAATGAAGATTTAAATATTGTGGCATCTAACATGTTCAAATTCTTCTGAATATCATGCTGGACTTTAGGCGTAGCTGTAGCTGTCAATGCAATAATTGGAACATCAGATATTTCTGAAAAAATCTCTCTTAACCTCCTATATTCAGGCCTAAAATCATGTCCCCATTCTGAAATACAATGCGCTTCATCTATTGCAAAAAAAGAAATTTTTACAGATTTTAAAAACTCAATATTTTCTTTTTTCGTTAATGAT
>Ga0115004_10000456_pt1 | contig 31091 bp, 31 predicted proteins | sample ArcticOcean_MG_C_10_FD_88737 | JGI IMG/M metagenome (GOLD analysis project Ga0115004, IMG submission 88737) | Marine microbial communities from western Arctic Ocean - ArcticOcean_MG_CB11_90 | ecosystem: Environmental > Aquatic > Marine > Oceanic | place: Arctic Ocean: Canada Basin | collected... | reverse complement strand
TTTTTTTCTTTAACAATTTTTTTTACTTTATTGTTATCTTTCCAAAAATCTTCTTTTGCAATTATAAGATTTAAATTATCTAATTTAGATTTAATATTATTTGTTTCAAAGATACCCCCAAATATTATTTAAGGCTTTTTCAGCTATTATTATTTGTTGATCTATAAATTCCATTAATAAAATTGTCTAAACTTGATTAAACTATCATAATTTAGGTCTTCATTTAAATTGTTATTTCTCATTTTTTCAATGTCCTTTAATTTGAAAGCTTCAATGATAGATTCGGTGTTACTAAAATTTTCCTTTTTTCCAGTATTATAGTTGATGGCAGCAAAAAATATTTCTTCTGGAGCGGTAAATGACTTAAATTCGTCTTTGTATAGGGCTTGACTAATAAAATTTTTAAATATTGGTAACGCTGCTTTAGCTCCAGTTTCGTACCTTCCAAGTGTTTTTGGGTTGTCAAAACCAATATATACACCTACGATTAGATTGGATGTAGCTCCAATAAACCAAGCATCATAGTTATCATTAGTTGTTCCTGTCTTTCCAGCAAGAGGAACCTTTAAATCTCTAAGTTTTTTACCTGTACCTCTTTGTACCACTCCTTCAAGTATTGATAAAATTTGATAAGCTGTTTCTTTGCTTATAACCTGCTTATAATCATCTCTTAAATATGGAATAAAGTTGTCTGTTTCTGAAAATTTGTCACATCCAATACACTCACTTTTAACTGAATTAAAAATAGTTTTACCCCTTCTGTCTTGAATTCTTTCAATAAGAATAGGGTTAATTTTTTTTCCACCATTTACAAAAGTTGAGTAAGCATTCGTAATTTTTAGCAAAGTTGTTTCTGCAGAACCTAATGATACTGATAATAACTCTGGTACTTCATTGTAGATATCTAATTCATTTGATAATTTTAATATTTTTTTCAAACCTAAATCTTCAGCTATCCTTACCGTCATTAAGTTTCTAGAATACTCTACTCCTTTTCTTAAAGTTGTAGGACCGTAAAATTCTTTACCGTAATTCTCTGGTTTCCAATTTTTCAAACCAACTCCTTGTTTCGCTGTAAAAGGTGCGTCTAGTATTATAGAATTTGGAGAAAAATTATTTTCCAATGCAGCTGCATAAACGAAAGGCTTAAAAGCAGAACCGGGCTGCCTTTTTGCTTGGGTTGCTCTATTAAATTCACTTGATTTAAAACTAAATCCACCGGCTAAAGCTTTAACCTTTCCGCTAAATGGATCTATAACTACGATGGCGCCATTAACGTTTGGATACTGTTTTAAATCCCACTTCCCGTTTTTGTTTTTATGCACATAAATTAAATCACTAATTTTAAATGAGTCATAAATAGTTTTATTGACAGCCCATTTTAAATTGTTAATTGAAATAGTTCCTTGCTCTTTTTCGCCTATAATTTGAAAAACTATTTCTGAATTCTTAACATTTATTATTTCAGCAAAATTCCAATTTAAACTAGAATCTATTTTCTTTTTTTTCAAAATCTTCATCCAATTTTTTTGAACTTTTGTATTTAATATTGGCCCCCTCCAGCCATGCCTTCTGTCGTACGACTCTACCCCTGCTCTTAAAGCACTCAAAGCATAAAGTTGATAATTAACATCTAGCGCAGACTTAATCGACAAACCTTCTGCATAAAGTTTATCAAATCCATAATTATCTTTAATAATTCTTCTGATTTCTTCTGTGTAATAGTTAGCTTCTTCAAGAAGTTTAATTTTTCTTTTTTTTAAATTAATTTCTTCTAACTTATATTTTTCTAATTCACTTTTACTTATGAGGTTGTTTTCATTTAAGTTTTGTAAAACTAAATTTCTTCTCAACTTTGCTTCATTATAAAATTTAAATGGATTATATTTGCTAGGTGCTTTTGGTAAGGCGGCTAATAAGGCTGATTCTGAAATATTTAGTTCTTTAACAGACTTGTCAAAGTATTCCAGACTTGCTGCTGCAATACCGTAAGCTCCACTTCCTAAATAAATTTGGTTTAAGTAAAGTTCTAATATTCGCTCTTTGCTGTAAGCTTTTTCTATTCTAAATGCTAGAATTGCTTCTTTTAGTTTTCTTTTAAATGAAACTTCATTTGTTAATAAAAAATTTTTAGCAACCTGTTGCGTTATTGTCGAGGCGCCCTCTAGTCTTTTGTCGTTGATAATGTTTTTAAAATTGTTGATAATTGCTCTGATAATGCCTTGAGCATCTATACCCGGATGGTCAAAAAAATTTTTATCTTCGGCTGATAGAAAAGCATTGATTATGGGCTTAGGAATTGCATCATATGGAATAAATAACCTTTTTTCGACAGCATATTCAGCGATCAATTCGCCATTATTCGCATAGACTCTACTTGAAACAGGAGGTTCATAGGTTTCTAGCTTTTTATAGTCAGGTAATCCCGAAGAAAAATACCAAAGAGCAGAAAATATCAAAAAAAAAAAAATTAAAGCTATAACGATGGCTATTTTGATTGCAGAATTAAAATGTCTAAACATGATCCATGTTAAATAAAGCTTAAATTTTGGCTATCTTAAGGCATATTATATGAATCATATTAGATGATTAAAATCAAAAAATTTTGTATAATCATCCAATGAAAAATTTAAAACAAAATTCTCTAAACATAATTACTAAAGGAATTTACTCAAAATGGAAAAAAATTTATATATTGATGCTTCACATCCAGACGAAACTAGAATTGTTCTTAAATCAAACAACGGAATTGAAGAATACGAATACGAAGATAAGAATAAGTTAAATTTTAAGAATAATATCTATCTAGGAACTGTAAGTAGAGTTGAGCCTTCACTTCAGGCAGCTTTTATCAATTTTGGAAGAGTAAAGCATGGTTTTCTAGCTTTTAATGATATTCAATCAGATTATTATCAGATTCCAACTGAAGATAAAGAAAGACTTCAAGAGGTAGAAGAAAAAATAAGAGAAGACTTAAAAAATGATATTAATTTAGATGATGAGGCTGGAAATAAAGATAATAAAATTTTAAAGAATAATGAAGAAAACACTGGAACTGACAAGGATGAAAGCTCAGAAGCTCTTATTGAAAAAAATAACGAGGACAATAATGGGGCTGAAATAGACAAAAAAAATAGTAACGCAAGAGAAAAATTAAAGAGTTCGTACGGTGTTAAAAGGTATAGAATTCAAGAGGTAATAAAGCCCGGGCAAGTTATTCTAATTCAAGTAATTAAAGAAGAGAGAGGAAACAAAGGTGCGGCTTTAACTACTTTTGTATCTTTAGCTGGTAAATATATTGTTTTGATGCCTAATACTGCTAAAGGCGGTGGCATATCTAGAAAAATTTTTAACTCTTCTGACAGAACAAAAATAAGAAATATTTTAAAAGAAATTGAAATACCTAAGAGCATGGGAGTTATTGTTCGGACAGCAGGAGCTAACAAGACTAAAAATGAAATTGAAAAAGATTTTCAGAATACTCTAAACACATGGGATCAAATTCAAAATAAAGCATTAGATTCTAATGCTCCGTCGCTGATTTATGAAGAGGGAGATATTATAAAAAGAGCTTTAAGAGATATTTATGACAATGATACTTCTAACATTTATGTCGATGGAAATGATGGGTACCAAAAAGCTAAGTCATTTATAAAAGAATTAATTCCAAAAAGTGCAAAATTTTTAAAAAAACACAAGGGTAAAATTCCATTGTTTCATGAGGCTGAAATTGAAAAAGAGTTGAACAATATTTTTGATCCAGTGGTTAAATTAAAATCAGGAGGGTATTTGGTAATTAATCCAACTGAAGCCTTGGTAGCTATAGATATCAATTCTGGGCAATCAATCAAAGCTTCTAATATTGAAAAAACTGCATTGAATACTAATTTGGAGGCCGCAGAAGAAATAGCAAAACAAATTAAGATTAGAGACTTGTCTGGCTTAATAGTTATTGATTTTATCGACATGATGAATTTTTTTAATCGAAGATTAGTAGAAAAAAAAATGAGAGAAGTTATTAGAAAAGATAGAGCAAGAATTCAGGTTGGTAAGATTAGTACCTTTGGTCTTTTAGAAATGACGAGACAAAGGCTAAGAGAAGGTTCAATTAAATGGGAAACAAATTTATCGTTAGAATCTTTTGCCTTAAAATTAGTAAAAAAGTCAGAGATGTTGTCGTTCACTGATAAAGTAAAAAATGTAGCAGTTCAGGTGCCAGAAAAAGTTAAAATTTATATAGATAAAATTTTAAAAAAAGAAATTAATTATTTTGGAGACAAGTTTAAAATAGAAATTAATTTTTTTGCAGACCCTTATTTTGTTATACCTGAGTACAGTATAAATTTATTAGATAAAAATAAAAAAGTATTAAATAAGATAGAAAATATTAATAAAATTGAGGAGCTTGAAGACAAAAAAGAGGATAAACCAAAAAAAACAAAAAATATCAAAAAAAAGAAAGATAAAAAATTAGTTGAAAAAAAAAAGAAAAAAAATATTGAAAAAAAAGATAAAAAAAAATCTCTTAGAACATTGTGGGTAAGAAGAAAGAAAAAAGCTGCCTAGATCAACCCTGTCGATGGCGTGCTGGCGTTAGCATAAAATAGTTTTTTCATTCTTCCAGCAGTAAATGATTGACGACCTGAAACTACAGCATTTTTAAATGACTCCGCCATTAAAATTGGATTTTTCGCTTTAGCGATTGCACTATTCACTAGAACTCCATCACATCCTAATTCCATTGCAATAGTAGCATCTGAAGGTGTGCCAATCCCAGCATCAACTATGATCGGTACCTTTGCGTTTTTAATTATAATAGACAGATTAATTTTGTTTTGTATTCCTTGTCCCGAACCAATAGGAGAAGCTAACGGCATTACAGCAGAGGCGCCTAAATATTCCAACTCTTTTGCTAGCAAAGGATCATCTGAAGAGTAAACCAAAACTTTAAAACCTTCTTTGACTAATACTTTCGTAGCTTTTAATGTTTCTAACATATCTGGGTATAAAGTTTTTTTATCTCCTAGAACCTCAAGTTTAACCATTTTCCATCCGCCCATCTCTCGAGCCAGCCTTAATGTTCTAAGAGAATCATTTGCGGTAAAGCACCCAGCTGTATTAGGAAGGTATTTAATTTTTTTTGGATTTAAATAATCGGTCAACGAGGGTTTTTTTTTATCTAAAATGTTTACTCTTCTAACGGCTACCGTAACCATGCTGGCACCAGATACTTTAACTGCCGCGGCTGTTTCCTTTAAACTTCTATATTTTCCAGTGCCCACGATTAATCTCGATTTCAAAATTTCATTACTTATTTTAAAAATATCTTTTTTCATAATAATTACCCGCCACCAATAAAATGCACTATTTCTATTTTATCCATATTTTTAATATAAATTAATTTATATTTATTTTGATTTATTATTTTGCCATTCAGCTCTACAGCAATTTTTTTATCATTAATTTTGTATTTTTTTAACAATGTGGCTAATGAGTGCCTACCATTTAATTCTAATTTACGTCCATTTAATTGTATTCTTGTCATAATTAAGATATTTAATATACCTACTTTTCAAAAAATGAAGCACAAAATTATTATTATTAACGGTCCAAATCTTAATCTTTTAGGTGAAAGAGAGAGGGAAAAATATGGAAAAATAAGTTTAAAACAAATTGAAAAAAATTGTAAAAATTTTTCCAAAAAAAAGAGCCTACAATTAACGTTTCGACAATCAAATATTGAAGGAAAAATAGTAGATTTCATTCAAGATTCTAGAAAAAAATATCACGGTCTATTAATTAATGCGGCTGCATATACCCATACATCTGTAGCGATTAGAGACGCTCTGTCAATACTAGAGATACCTATCGTGGAATTGCACATTACAAATATTTACAATAGAGAAAAATTCAGGCATAAATCTTTAATAAGTAAAGTGGCTAGAAGTATTATTTGTGGGTTTGGTGCCAAGGGGTACATTCTAGCTTTAGAAGGGTTGAAAGAAATTATCGAAAATGAAAATAGATAAAAAATTAATTAAAGAACTTGTTGATAATTTGGATGAGTTTAAATTAACTGAATTAGAGTATAAAAATGGTGATACTAAAATTAAAGTCTCAAAGGCATTAAAAGTATCAGGTGTTAATAAAACATCAGATGTAGTTGTTTCAAATAATAAAGCAGTACTTAATGAAAAAGAAGATGGCGTTCGTATAAAGTCTCCTATTATCGGTACGGTTTATTTAGCTCCTGAACCAGGTGCAAAACTATTTATTAAAATTGGAGATAAAATTAAAAAAGGTCAAACCATCATGATTGTTGAAGCTATGAAAACAATGAATCATATTCCCGCCACAACTGACGGAGAAATAAAAGATATTTTAGTAAAAGATGGGCAACCTGTAGAGTTTGGGCAAACTTTAGTTCTCTTAAAATAATTTGATGTTTAAAAAAGTTTTGATTGCAAACAGGGGAGAAATTGCTGTTAGAGTAATTAGGGCTTGTAAAGAATGGGGAATTAAGACTGTAGCTATTCATTCAGACGTTGATGCGGAAGCTATGCATGTGAGATTGGCCGATGAAAGTGTTTGCGTTGGATCTCATCAGCCCCAAAATAGCTACTTAAATATTGCTGCAATAATGTCTGCGGTAGACCTCACCGGGGCAGAAGCTGTTCATCCAGGATATGGATTTTTATCAGAAAATGCAAAGTTTGCTGAAATAGTAACTAAACATGGAATAAAATTTATAGGACCAAGTGCTGACTTAATTGCTAAAATGGGAGACAAGATACAGGCGAAAAAAATTGCAAAACAATATGGCCTTCCAATCATTGAGGGTTCTGAAGGTGGAATAAATTCATTCGAGGAAGCAAAGAAGATTTGTTCTGCGATAAGCTTTCCAGTACTAATCAAAGCTGCGGGAGGTGGAGGTGGTAAAGGGATGAAAATTGTAGAAAGAGAATCTGAGTTAGAAAATCTTTTTTTAACAGCAAAACAAGAAGCAAAAAAATATTTTGGAAATGACGAATTATATATAGAAAAATATTTTAAACATCCTCGGCATATAGAGGTACAAATTTTATCAGGGAAAAATAGAACAGTGCATTTATACGAGAGAGATTGTTCTGTTCAGAGAAGACACCAAAAACTAATCGAGGAAACACCCAGTCCTATCTTAAGCGAAGAAGTGAGAAACAAATTGTTAAAAAATACAGTTAATATGGTTGAAAAGCTTGGGTATGAAGGAGCTGGAACTGTCGAATATATATATGAAGATGGTAAGTTTTATTTCTTGGAAATGAATACGAGAATTCAGGTTGAGCATCCAGTTACGGAGCTCGTAACAGGAATAGATATAGTTAAAGAACAAATATGGATCGCCTTTACTGGAAATACAGCCTTGGAACAAAGTGATATTGTTACAAGTGGGCATGCAATTGAATGTAGAATTAATGCTGAAAATCCAGCTAAAAACTTTCAACCAAGCCCGGGTAACATTTCAGTTTGCCATCAACCATCTGGATTCAGAACAAGAGTTGATGGAGCTATATTTCAAGGTTGTAAAATAACCCCTTATTATGACAGCTTAATAGCTAAGGTAATTTGCCAAGGTAGAAATAGAACAGAAGCTATTCAAAGAATGCAAAGATCTTTAGGTGAATTTGTTACAGAAGGAATAGAGACTACGGTACCATTGCATAAAAAAATTATTTCACACGAAAAATTTGTTAGTTCAAACTTTGATACAAATTGGCTTGCTAATGAAAAAATTATTTAAACGTTCTCACAACTAACAAGCCACAAATCGTAAACTGGGTGGTCTAGTGGATTTAGAGTAGTGCTAGAAGAAAAAGTCCAACCATTAAAAACAAATACTTGATTATTTAAATTGTCTGAGAGATCTTTAACTTGAATATAAGCTGCTTGATTCTGCTCTGACGCAGATTCAACATTTCCACATTTTAATGCTTTTATTTCAAGTAAACCAAATTTTTTTGTTTCACCTAAAAATAAATTAATATCAGAAGTTTTTGCAGTTATTTTGTCTAGAGCTACAATATTAACTTTGATGGATTCGTTTGTTGTTTCTTTAATTTCTTTTTCTTTTAGATTTAAATTATCTTCCCAAAGAACATTCTGTTCTTGAGGATCTTCACTTTCAAAACTAGGCTCTAGATTTTCAAGATTTACTAAGGGAACAGTAGTTATTTTATCATCGGCAGATAAGGAAATAAAAAAATTAATAAAAATTAATAAAAAAAATAAACTAATTTTTCCAAGTATCATATTTTTTTTTTGAATTATTCACTCTTGAAATTTGACTTGGCTTATAGGCATTTGAGGTACCTGTTTGATTTTCTAAATGTTCTTTCTGCCAAAGATATTTTTTTTTATTATGATTGGGTATCTCATTAACTGTATGATGAATCCAGAGAAACCACTCAGATGTTATTTTTGATGCTTCAATATTATCTTTGTAAATAATCCATCTTTGATCACTTTTGCTTTTATAGTATTTATTTCCATGGACGTCTTCACCAACATATTTTCCAAAAAATAATGTTTTTAAAAATGTTCCAAATGTTTGTTTGTGCCACCAGGTAAAGATTTGTTTTAAGTTTGTCATAATAACATCCACACACTTTAAGATTGTATATTAATTTCTAGACACTTGCTATATTTGTTATATATCTTTATCTCCGATTCCTAAAATATAATTATGAAAAAATTTATAGTCGAAACATATTATACATGTACATTTAAAACTGTTCATACGCTTAATGAATTAAATGAGGTCGAGCTGTCTAAGATTGATACTAGAAAAGACGGAGAGGTTGAAGTTATTGATGTTAGGCTGAACAATAGAAAAACCAAAAAAATTGGAGACAAAAGCAACGCAGATGTAAAAAAATCTGATGAGGTTTCCGAGTTGATAGCAAAAAAAGTAATAAATTCAAAAGATGCTAGTGTTAATAGCGCTGGTTTAAACAATAAAATTAAAGGCCAAGTAGAAAAAAGATTTAAAATGCCTGACAGAAGAAAAGGTTATATTCAAAAAGCTCAGATTGGCAATCATAAAGTTTATCTACATACAGGGGAGTATAATGATGGAAAAATTGGTGAAATTTTCATAGATACAAATAAAGAGGGAGAATTAGTTAAAGCGATGATGAATAATTTTGCGATAGCTATATCTTTAGGTTTGCAATACGGCGTACCTTTAGATGAATATGTTGACGCTTTTATTGATACAAAATTTGAACCATCTGGAAATGTAGATGGTAATGACAGAATTTTAAGTGCGACCTCAATACTTGATTATGTCTTTAGAGAACTCGCAATTTCATACTTGGGTAGAGAAGAATTAGCTCACACACCTTCTATTGCTAGCACCGCAGACATTACCGACGGTGATACTGATGATAAATTTTTAAAAATTGTAAAAAATATTACTTCTAAGGGTTTTGTTAGAAGTAATTATGAAGAAAAACTTGTAGATCTAAGTGATATAAGAATTAATCTAAAAACTAAGAATTAATTTTTTTATCCACTTTAATATTTAATTCCTTTAACTGTTTTTCATCCACTTCTGATGGTGCGTTCATTAAAAGATCCTGAGCATTTTGATTTAGTGGAAAGAGAGTAACCTCTCTAATGTTTTTTTCACCTGCTAACAACATCACAATTCTATCGATACCTGGTGCTATTCCGCCGTGTGGCGGAGCACCATAACTCAATGCATTTATCATCCCACTAAATTTTTCATCTACTTGTTTTTTGTCATAACCTGCTGTTTCAAATAATTTATACATTAATTCTGGTATGTGATTTCTAATTGCTCCAGATGAGAGCTCAATGCCATTACAAACAATATCGTATTGATAGGCTTTAATATTCAATGGTTGGTCAAAATTTATTTTTCCAATATTACCTTGAGGCATAGAAAAAGGATTATGACTAAATTGAATTTTTTTGCTCATTTCATCTAATTCAAACATTGGGTAGTCAACTATCCAACAGAATGCAAATTTATTCTCATCAATAAGATCTAAATCTTTAGCTATTTTTTCTCGTGCCAATGAAGCAATTTTTTCTACATCTCTTATTTTGCCACAAGCAAAAAATATGCTGTCGCCTACTTCTGCAGAACTTATTTTCATTATTTCTTTTAAAGCTTCTTGCTTGAAAAACTTACCAACAGGACCTTTAGCTGAAATTTCTTTATTTTTTTCAATAGTAAAATATGCAAGTCCTGATGCACCCTGGTCTTTAGCCCATTTGTCAATATTGTCAAAAAAACTTCTAGGTTTATCTTTTGTATTTTTAGTTACAATACACCTAACTTTTGACCCTGATTTTACTAATTTTTTAAAGATTTCAAAAAATACATCATCTCTTGTAAAAATACTTGTTAAATCATAAATCAAAAGAGGATTTCTTAAATCTGGTTTGTCTGTACCATACTTAAGCATTGCATCCTCATACGAAATTCTTGGAAATGTGTTATGCGTTAATTTTTTTGAAGAAAAATTTTTAAATAAATTAATCATTAATTTCTCTACAACTTCAAATATGTCCTCTTGCTCGACAAAAGACATTTCTATATCTAATTGGTAAAATTCACCTGGACTACGATCAGCTCTAGCATCTTCGTCTCTAAAACATGGGGCTATTTGAAAATATTTATCAAATCCTGAAACCATTATTAGTTGTTTAAATTGTTGGGGTGCTTGTGGAAGTGCATAAAATTTGCCAGGATTTAACCTGCTAGGTACTAAGAAATCTCTAGCTCCTTCTGGGCTTGAAGATGTTAAAATTGGAGTTTGAAATTCTAAAAATCCAAGCTTTAACATTTCATTTCTTATAAATGAAATTACTTTTGACCTTAAAACAATATTTTTATGCATTTCATTTCTTCTAAGGTCTAAAAATCTATATTTTAATCTGATATCTTCTGGATATTCCTGTTCACCAAACACAGGCATTGGGAGCTCTTTTGCTTTAGATAAAATTTCAATATTATCTATGTGAATTTCAATTTTTCCTGTTTTTAAATCTTTATTTTCTGTTCCCACTTCTCTTTTTTCAACTTTCCCATAAACTTTTATTACTGACTCGGAGCTGAGGTTTTCTATAATTTTAAAATATTTATTTTTATTTTCTATAACGCACTGGGTAATGCCATAATGATCTCGTAAGTCAATAAAAAGCAGGTTACCGTGGTCTCTTTTTCTATGTAGCCACCCAGACAAATATACTTTGTTACCAGAGTTGTTTTCTGTGAGTTCTGAACAATTATGAGATCTATATTTATTCATTTGTTTAATGCTTTTTTTATTAGATTAATATTTATTGATTTTCCAGTAGATAAAGAAAAGTCATCTAATTTATCAATTAAATCAAATATAGCCTCATAAGATCGATCAATATTTTTTATAATATATTCCAGTAACTTGCTTTCTATTTTAACCTGCTTATCAGAAAAATTTTTACTTATTATAACTTTTATCAACTCATCTGTTGGCAGGTCAATACCAGTATTTACAAAGCTACTAAAGCGTGAGCTAAGATCATTTAGTTTTACTTTAAAAGATTGAATCGGCTTTAAAGAATTTATAATAATATATTGGTTAGATAAATATGACTGATTTAAAATAGAATAAAATAATTTTTCATCAACATTATTTTTATACTCATCTACAATCAAACATTCTTTAACTTTTATATCTGAAAGAGTGTCATTACTTAAATCCGAAGCTTTTATAAAAAAAGAATTAATTTTTTTATTAAAGATAGTAGCTAAATGAGTTTTGCCACAACCAGATGGTCCAAAAATATTTATAAATCTACTGGACCATTTAGGCCAACTTTCAATTAGCTTGTATGCCTCAAAATTATTCTCAGAGACATAAAAATCTTCTTCAAAATAATTAGCTTTAAATGGAAACTTTAATATTAGTTGATTCATTTTACTTAATTGCAGCTTTCCAAATATTATCTTCAATTTTAATTCTAATTTTTTCTACTAAAAGTTTATCTCTTAGTTTGTTTATTTTTCCTTTATATTTTAATCTTATTTTTACATTTTTGTTTGTCATTTCTAATACTGAATAATTTTCAATTAAATTAATAGATCTGAAAATATTTAGAAAATATAAATAATCGCTTGGTTTTTTTATTTCTAAAAATAAGTCTAAGAATGAGGGCGTGTTAATATCAATTAAATTTTGACTTTTCCAAATTTGATCTATTTCTTCTTTTGTTTTTTCTATTGCCTGTTTGTAGGTTTTTATTTTACTCTCAGAATTTATTTTCAGATTAAAATTTTTATCTACTTCTTTACCATTTATAAAAGTTTTAACGTATCCTTTAAAATTATTTTCTAAAAAATAAATAATTAAAAATACATAATTCTCAGCATCGCTAAATGAATTTAATTTTTTTAAATCTATTAATTCTAAATTTTCTTTTATTGAACTAATATATTGAACGTCTTCGATATTTTCTAAAGCAAGATTATAAGTAACCAACATATCATTTTTATTTTCATTTACAATTTTATTTTGAACTTTTAGCCAATTATTGTAAAAAAAATTTTCAGAAAATATAAAGATATCTTTTTCTTTGATGAACACAGGTAGTAAAGTTAAAGAAATATTTGAAACATCTGCATAAGAAACTTTATTTTCAGCAAAAAAATCATTTATTTTTTTTGAATCAAATTTAATGTTTATTGATAAAATAATTTCTTTTTCATTATTTTTTTTCTCTTTAACAATTTGATATGCAAAAACCAGATCTTCGATCGTATCTAGCTTGGTTTTATATAGGCTTATTGCGTCATCTTTAAGAAGTGTTTTATCAATAAATATTATAAATGCTTTTTGAAATGCTGAACGAATTAATTTTCTTTTACCTAAATCATTGTTTGTTTTAGCTCTTACCTCAATATTATTAACATCATAAATTAAATTATTTGAGAAAACTGTTTGAGTTTTAATTAGAAAGACTATTATACAAAATATAAAAAAAAATTTATTCATTTCAATTAATTATCATTTTATTGATGCAAAAAACAAAAAATACCTACAAAAAAAGTGGAGTTAATATTAATTTAGCTGATCGTTTTGTGAAACATATTGCAAAAATTTCAAAAAAAAATGTCCAAAAAAAGAAGAAATACTTAAATAAAGACAATATTGGTGCATTTGGTTCAACATTTGATATTAGCAAAATAAAAATTAAAGACCCTTTAATTGTTTCGAGTACTGATGGTGTGGGTACAAAAATTGATCTGGCTAATAAGTTTAATAAATTTGACACTATAGGAATTGATCTAGTTGCTATGTGTGTAAATGACTTGATTGTTCAAGGTGCTAAGCCTCTGTTTTTTTTAGACTACATAGCTGTAGGAAAAATTAAATTTAATAAACTCAAACAAATTCTTAATGGAATTATAAGGGGATGTAACATTTCTGACTGCAGTCTTATCGGTGGAGAGACAGCAGAAATGCCAGGTATTTACGATAAAAATAAATTTGATTTGGCTGGATTCTCAGTAGGAGTTGTTTCCAAAAAAAAAATGCTTCATAAAAAAAACGTTCAAAATGGTGATGTGGTATTAGCTATACCTTCAAGCGGAATACATTCAAATGGTTATTCGTTGATAAGATCGATCATTGAAAATAAAATTATTACAAAAAAAATTAAAAAAGAACTCTTGGCTCCAACTAAAATCTATGTAAGTGAAATTTTAAATCTGACAAAAAATAATTTGATTAATAGCGCTGCGCATATAACTGGTGGCGGTTTAGTTGATAACTTATCTAGGTCCGTACCTGAAGATTTATGTTTAAATTTAGATTTAGCTAAAGTTAAGACTAATAGTATTTTTAAATGGATAAAATCTAATAATATTAATGATCGAGAAATGCTTAAAACTTTTAACTGTGGTGTTGGCTTTTGCTTGATTGCAAAAAGAAAAAATATGAATAAGATAAAAAAATATTTTTCTAAACGGTATGTACCGTATGAAATTGGTTTTATTTCAAAAGATAAAAATAAAAAAAATATTTATAATAAGATCAGATGGTAAAAAAAAATGCCTGTGTTTTTATTTCTGGCTCAGGTACTAACCTAAAAGCATTAATAAAAAGTTCAAGAGAATATAATTTTCCTATAAATATCAGTTATATTGTTAGCAACACCAAAAAAGCCAAAGGAATTAAATTTGCAAAATTACATAAGATTCCTTTCCATATTTTGAGTTTAAAAAGAATAATTGATTTAGAGTTTTTTTTAAAAGAATTGAAAAGTAAAAATATTTTCATAATTTGTCTAGCTGGGTATATGAAAATCTTAAATAAAAAATTTATTAACAAATTTAATAAAAAGATAATAAATATTCACCCTTCTCTTTTGCCAAAATACAAAGGGTTAAATACTTTTCAAAGAGTACTTAAAAATAAAGAAAAATTAACGGGATGTACAGTTCATTATGTAAATGACAAATTGGACAGTGGAAAAATAATTCTACAAAAAAGGATAAATGTTGAACCTAATGATAGTGAACAAGCTTTAAGGGTAAAAGTTCAAGCCAAAGAGTATAAAGCTTACTCCGAGTCGATTATACATATTTTTAGATAAAAAATTAATCTTTAAAGAAAAAATCTATTTCAATTTTTGCATTCTCTACAGAATCTGATCCATGGACAGAATTTTTATCTATTGAGATTCCATAAAGCTTTCTAATGGTGTCGGGCTCAGCATCTTTCGGGTTAGTTGCACCCATAAGTTTTCTATTAAGCGCGACTGCGTCACTGCCCTCCATTATCATAACGAAAATAGGCCCAGATGATAAATAAGAGCATAAATCATTATAAAAAGGCTTTGCTTGGTGAACTTTATAGAATTCAGAGGCTTCCTCCTTAGAGATATGTATTTTTTTACTATTTAAAATTTTTAAATTATTTTTAATAAAGATTTTTTTAATTTCTTCGGTAAGATTTCTTTCGACAGCATCTGGTTTAATGATTGATATAGTTTGTTCTATATTACTCATAATTTTCTACTATTAGTTGGTTTAATAATCTTATTCCGAATCCAGTTGCTCCACCTGAATTTAAAGCACCGCCATATTTTGAAAAAGCCATTCCAGCAATATCTAAATGAGCCCACGGAGTTTTGTTTAAAATAAATCTTTGTAAAAATTGAGCTGCTGTTGTTGATCCTGCTCCACCGACATAGTTTATATTTTGCATATCAGCATTTTTAGAGTTCATAAGTTTATCATAATTTTTATGAAGAGGCATTCTCCATAATTTCTCTTCTACCTTCTCACCTGCATCTAAAATTTGTTTAGATAACTTGTCATCATTTGAAAAAAGGCCTGCATATTCAGACCCTAAAGAAACTATAATTGCACCTGTAAGAGTCGCTAGATCAACTATAAATTTTGGTTTAAATTTTTTTTCAGTATAAGTAAGTGCATCTGCCAAAACTAATCGACCTTCTGCATCTGTGTTTAGTACTTCTATAGTTTTACCACTATAAGATTTAACAATATCTCCAGGTCTTTGCGCATCACCGCTCACCATATTTTCTACAAGCCCCACAACGCCAACAGCATTAATTTTTGCTTTTCTTAATGCCAGGTTTTTCATTAAACCAACTACAGCAGCGGAGCCTGCCATATCATAGGTCATGTCTTCCATAAATCTTGCTGGTTTTAATGAATAACCACCAGTATCAAAAGTAACTCCTTTTCCTACAAATGCTAAAGGGGAAGAATTATTTTTTGCACCTTTCCATTCCATTGTCACAAGATAGGATCCTCTGATACTTCCCATTCCTACACCAAGCAAAGCATTCATGCCCAATTTTTTTAATTTTTTATCATCATATATATTAATTTTTAATCCATCTTTCCTAAGAGAGTTTAATCTTTTTGCATATTCATCTGGATGTAAAATATTTCCAGGCTCAGATACTAAATCTCTTGCATAAAAAATTCCTTCTTCTAAAGCTTTAAATTTTAATTGATTTTGAGTGGAGGGTTTATTTTTATTTCCTGATACATTTATTGAAATAAGTCTTGTTTCTTTTTTTGTTTTATATTTATTGAATTCATAAGATTTTAATTTTAGCCCATGAAGGAAGTAACCTGTAAAATTTTCATGTTTACCAACTATACTGTCGCAGTTTATAAAGTACTCACTATTTTTTCCATAATTTACACGTCCATAAAATTCAGCGCCTAAATTTTCTACATCAAAACTCTTCAAATCTTTTTTGATAGAAATTAAAACTATCTTTTTTTTCGAGCTAACCTCAAAAACAAATATATTCTTTTTTAAATCACTGGTTTTTAATAGGTCGTTTATGTAAGAGAATTCTGAATTGGATAGATGTTTTTTTAAGCTATTAAAGCTGAATTTTTCATCGGTAAATAGGACAAGATTAGCTGAAGATTTGTTAATTGCTTTGTTTGAATAACTAATTTTTATAGACATAAATTTTTTTAAATACACTCTCTTAGAGACGGATGGTATATATGTATAAATATATCAAATTTCAATGTAAAAATTTGTCTTTGTTAGCCGACGCAGATTGAGTTTTGTTGAAAGTTGCTTTAGATATACATCAATTTTTAATGCTTAAAAACAAAATTTATAACTACTTTTTTAATGAGATATTTAAAAATTTTATTGTCATTTTATTAACCTTTACTGCGATTGCTTGGGCGGTAAGAGCAGTAAATTTTTTAGATTTAATAGTTGTAGATGGATTCAGTTCACTTATTTATTTTCAGTATACCTCATTGAAGCTTAGTTCAATCATGACTCGGTTTATACCTTTGTCATTTCTTTTGTCTCTAACAATTTCTATTGTAAAGTTTGAAAGACAACAAGAGTTCTTAATACTTTGGACTACTGGATTGTCTAAAATAAAAATTGTTAATATTTTTTTGGTAATAGGGTTTCTAGTAACTTTAATTCAGCTTTTACTATCTTCAATTATTAATCCTTATTTCTTGAATAAATCTAGATCTATATTAAGTAATGCAGGAGCTGAATTAAACACAGTTTTGAAATCTAATGACTACATTGATATTTTTGAGGATTTAACTTTTTATATAGAAAAAAAAAATTCCAATAATGAGTTAATAAATATTTTTATTAAAGATGAAAAAGGACAACTAAACGCATTAGTTGATGATTTTGATGAGAAAAAAAATTCAACTATAATTGCAAAAAAAGGATTTATTACTGAGAATAAAATAGTCTTATTTAATGGAATGATTCAAACTTTAAATAAAAAGAATGAAATTAAAAATATTTTATTTGAAAAAACTGAACTAAGTCTTAAGAATATGACAACAAGAACAATTAAACAACCAAAAATACAAGAAACTTCTAGCTGGCTATTACTTGACTGTGCTTTAAATTTAAATCAAAATTTAGATCAAATCAATTGTTCTAAAGATTTTAAGAATGAAGTAATTCAGAATCTTTCAAGACGATTAGGAGGACCTCTGTACATCCCTTTAATTTCTATAATAACTTCTTTTTTGTTAATCTATAAAAAAGAAAAAACATATAATTTTTTAAAAAAATATGTACTTTTTGTTTTGTCTTTTGTAATTTTAATTTCTTCTGAAATTCTGTTAAAATATACAAGTCTATATTTAGCAATAACTATTTTTTATTTTATTTTTCCCCTAATTTTAGCATTTCTTTTTTACATCTACTTACTAAGAAAAATTATAACTGAAAAAAATGTATAATGGATAAAATAATTAATAAATATTTAATTTTAAAATTTTCTAAAACATTTTTAATTACTATTTTAGTGTTTCTTTGCTTGGGAATTATACTTAATTTATTTGAAGAGATAGAATTCTTTAAAAATTTAAACTTATCTTTCGTATTACCTATAATTTTATCTTTATCTTATGTTCCAACATTAATTCTAGAATTACTTCCTTTTATAATTTTCATATCTTCGATGTTTTATTTTTTACATTTGAGATCATCAAAAGATTTGTTGTCCATAAAAGTTTTTGGATATTCGAATTTGAAGGTAATTTTAATTTTATCGTTCTTTTCTTTTATATTAGGGTTGTTTTTTTTACTTGCGATAAACCCAATTACATCAACGCTAATTAAGTATTATGAAACTGAAAAAGCTCATTACTCGATGGATATAGACCACTTAGTGGCAGTAAATAAAAATGGAGTCTGGATGAAAGAAGTTAGCGAATCTGGTTATAAAATTATAAACGCAGAAAAATTAAATAATGAAAATTTAGAAAAAATTTCTATATATGTTTTTAGTAATGACAAGTTGATAAAAAGATTTGAGTCCAAGACGGCGAAAGTTACTACTAATACATGGGTTATGAAAAACGTTTATATTTATGATATCGAAAAAAAAAGTAGAACTTTTTACGATAATTATGAATTTGAAAGTAATAATACTGCAGAAAAAATTAAATCTCTGTATAAAAATTTAAATACAGTTTCCTTTTTAGATTTAATTATAAATTATACAAAACTAAATGAAAAAGGTTATTCTAAAAATTTATTAAATGAAAAAATAAATAAATTTGCATCTCTTCCTGTTTTTTTGTTTTTAATGGTAATTTTAGCGGCCATATTCACTATAGGTTCTCTAAAAACTAAACAAAACTATTATTATGTATTAATAGCGATATTTACTTGTGTTGCTATATATTATTTTAAAGATCTCTCTCTTGCTTTAGCTCATGCAGAAAAGATTAATTTAATTTTATCTGTTTGGATGCCTATAATAATAATTACTTTATTTTGTTCAATTGGAGTTATTCAAATTAATGAAAAATAATTTTTTAGTATTTTCTTTGTTAATTTTTTTAACTTTTAGCTTTAAAGTTTTTTCAGATGAGTTTGAAATTAATTCATCAAAAATACAATATGACAACAACGGTAAAGTTACTATTTTGGAAAAAAATGTTAGCGTAAAAGACGTTAAGGGTAATAAACTTTTTTCTGAATACGCAAAATATAATAAAATTGAAGAAATAATTCAAACAAAGGGAGAGACACAAATAGTTACCTCTGGTGGGTATAAAGTTTATGGTAGTAACGTTGTATTTAACAAGAAAAATAATAAAATTTTTTCAAATGATGCAGCAAAAATTATCGACAAAGATGGCAATACTATTCTTGTCGATATGTTTGACTACTCAACTTTAAATAACATTTTTTTTTCAAAGGGAAACATTAAAATAAACGATATTAATAAAAATAAATATAATTTTTCAGAAGTTTATATCGATGAAAATAAAAAAAAAATTATAGGTTCAGACATCAAGGCTTTCTTGGACCAACCTAAAATTTCAATTAATCCTGAAAATAATCCAAGGTTTTTTGCAAACACTATGTCTTCGTCTAAGAAAAAAAATATTTTTAATAAAGGCGTATTTACTTATTGTAAGAATAGAGAGGGCGAAAAATGTCCACCATGGTCTTTACAATCTGAAAAAATTGAGCACGATTTAGCTACAAAAACTATTTACTACGACAATGTTGTTTTAAAAGTCTATGATTTTCCAATTTTTTATTCTCCAAAATTTTCACATCCAGATCCTACAGTCAAAAGAAGATCTGGCTTGCTAGCACCATCACTCACAAATAGTACTACTTTAGGTTCTGGCTTTGCAACGCCATACTTTTGGAATATATCAAACGATAAAGATTTAACCATAACACCAAAGTTTTATCTTAAAGAAAATCCACTTGTTCTTGCAGAATTTAGACAGGATTTTAAAAATTCTTTTTTGTTTGTTGACACTGGTTACACTCCTGGTTACAAAAAAAAAGATGCTAAAAAATCGGGTGGGAGTCGTTCACATTTTTTCTCAAATTTAAATATATCGCTCCTGGATAAAGAAGATGAAATAAGCAACATTGAAATTAAAACTGAGCAAGTAACTAACGATACTTATTTTAAAATCTATGACGTTGAAACATCTCTGGTGAAAGAAGACAAAACTGTATTGGAAAACAAAATAGATCTTAACTATCGAAATAAAGATTTTTACCTTTCATTAGCACCGAGTATTTTTGAGGACACAAATAAAGAGGGGAATTCAAGACATGAATATTTACTGCCTCTGGCCATTGAAAAGAATATTATGTCTAGTCAAAAATATGGATTTCTAGATCTTGGAACAAATCTCAGAGTAAGAAATTATGAAACTAATAAACAAACAAATTTTTTAGTTAATAAATTTAATTGGAAATCAAATAAATGGTTAAATTCTCTTGGTATGGAAAATTATTTTGGAGGTTTAATAAAAAATGTAAATTATGAATCTGAAAATTCAAATGAATTTAAAAATGATCAAAAGAATGCAGAACTTAACTCTGCTTTAGGTTATTTTACAAAGTTACCTTTGTACAAAGAAGACTTGGCTAATAAAAATTTTCACTCTCTAATACCTAAATTTCTTTTAAGGTATGCGCCGGGTCATATGCGTAACGCTAATAGCGGAAGGTTAAATTATGGAAATTTATTTAATTTAAATAAAGTTGATGAATTAGATATCGTAGAACCAGGCTTAAGCACTTCTATAGGAGTTGAATATAAAAAAAATAAATTGAATGCTTCAAATTCTATTGGAGATCAAGAACTTTCATTTTCAGTTGGGCAAGTTATTAGTGAAGGAGAAAATAATGATATACCATCGAGCACATCATTAGATCAACGTTTTTCAGATATTGTTGGGGAGGCACAATATAATGTTAGCAATAAAACAAATTTAAAATACAATTTCTCCATTGACCAAAACTATAAAGATTTTAACTACAATGAATTTGGAGCAGATTTTGAGGTGGATAAAGCAAAATTTAATGTATCATACTTGCAGGAAAAAAATCATATTGGTAATCAAGAATTTATTCAAACTGGCTTCGACTTTATGCCAAACAATTCAACTCAAGTATCTTTTAATACAAAGCGAAATCTTTTGACTAGTTCTGCTGAATTTTACAATTTGAGTTATAATTATATTAATGATTGTCTTAAAGCTGGCATAGCTTACCGAAGAGAATTTTATACAGATAGAGATATAGAACCAACAAACTCATTAATGTTTACTATATCGATTATTCCTTTTGCTCAAATTAATAGCCCGAGTTTGTCAAGATGAAAAAAATTAATGTACTAGTATTTTTTTTTGTTCTTGCATTAAACAATTCAATCTTTTTAAATTTACAATCTCAAATTATTAATAAAATTCTAGTAAAAGTTGGAAATTCTTTAGTAACAACTCTAGATGTAAAAAATGAGATAATAACAAGCTTAATACTTAATGGCCAAGAAATTACACAAGGTAGTATAGATAAAAGTAAAAATTTTGCGGTAAAAAAATTAGTAGATAAACTAATAAAAAAAAATGAAGTTAAAAAATATAAAGTAAGTGATTATAATAAAGATGACTTAAGAAATTATATTGAGAGTGTGGCTAAAAAATTTAATACTGATACGAATGGACTAAAAGAAATATTTAAAAAAAATAATATTAATTACGAAAAATTTGTAGAAAATTATGAAATAGAACTTTTGTGGAATACATTAATTTTTCAACTGTATAAAAGTCAAACAAATATTAATATCATCGAGGTTGAAAATGAAATTGAAACTATTAAAGAAGGTAAAAATGATGATGAGTTAAAATTAATCAGAGAAAAAATTTTAAATAAAAAAAAGGAAGAAAAACTTAATTTATTTTCTCGATCACATCTATCTAACCTAGAAAACACTACTTCTATAGAGTTTCAATGAAAAATATTATTGCGATTATTGCAGGAGAGCCAAATAGTATAAACTCAGAAATTATAATAAAGGCATGGAAAAAGAAAAAAAAACTAAAAAAAATTCTTATAATTGGTAATTATTCTATTTTAAAGAAACAAATTTTAAATTTAGGTATAAAAGTACCGCTTGTTAAAATTGATAGATTTGAAGAATTCAAGAGACAAGAGCAACTTACGATTCTCGACGTGCCTATAAAATCTAGATCTGTGTTTAAGGATGGCTCTAGCAAAGTTAGTAACTATATACTCGATTCATTTGAAATAGCTCATGATCTAGCTTTAAAGAAGAAAATTCGAGGTTTCATTAATGCATCTATAGATAAAAGAAACTTTAACAATCAATACCCTGGTGTAACTGAGTATCTCGCAAAAAAGAATGGATGTAATGGTAAAGAGGTTATGATGATTCACAATAAAAAATTATCAGTAGTTCCTTTGACTACCCATATTTCAATAAAAGATGTCACAAACAAAATTTCTTATAATTTAATCAAAACAAAAATGACAACTTTGAATAACTTTTACCTTAAATTGTTTAAAAGAAAACCCAGAATAGCTATTTTAGGTTTAAATCCTCATAATGGGGAAAACCAATTTAATTCTATCGAAAATAGAATAATCAAACCTGCAATAATTAAATTAAAAAAGCAAAAAATAAATATTAATGGACCTTTCCCAGCTGACACTGCATTTGATAAAGAAAAAATTTTTTTTTATGACGTAATAGTTGGCATGTATCACGACCAAGTTTTAGCCCCTTTCAAAGCGCTATATGGTTTTGATGCTATCAATTTAACACTAGGCCTTAAATATTTGAGGCTGTCTCCAGACCATGGAACTGCCGAAGACATTATTGGTTTAAACAAGGCAAACCCACAAAGTTTAATTGCTGCCATCAATTTTTTGAATAAGATGTATGATTAAACCAAAAAAATCTCTAGGACAAAACTTTTTAATAGATAATAATATTTTAAATAAAATTATAAAGTTAACTAAAATCAAAGATTGTAATGTTGTTGAAATCGGTCCTGGAACGGGCAATTTAACCAAAAAAATTATTCAACAAAAACCTAAAAATTTAATTTTAGTAGAAAAAGACCAATTATTATCTAGTAATTTAGTAAATGAACTTAAAAAATCAGATGATTTACAAATCCTTAATCAGGATATTCTAAAATTTGATTTGGAAAATAAAATAAAAAAAAACTCAATAATTATAGGAAATCTACCCTACAATATTTCATCTCAGATACTAATTAAGCTAATTAAATTTAAAAAATGGTTACCTAAATATAACAAATTAGTATTTATGTTTCAAAAAGAAGTAGCAGATAAAATATTAGCTAAATATAAGACTCCAAATTATGGGAGGCTAAGTATAATTGCAGGTTCTAGATTGAAAGTTACAAATTACTTTAATGTTTCACCTAATAGCTTTTATCCTGTTCCAAAAGTAAAATCTACAGTTGTTGTACTTGAGCCAATTAAAAATAAAAACTTTAAAGTTAAAAATATTGAAAATCTAGAAAAGATTTCCCATATTTTTTTTTCAAGAAAACGAAAAATGATAAATAAAGGATTCAATAAATTATTCAAAGACCCTCTTGATGCATCCAAGAAATTAAATATAAATCTGAGTATAAGACCGAATGAACTGACTGAAAATGAATACTATAGAATTACAGAATTTTTTGAAAATCAAAGTTGAATAATTTTATTTTTTTGCCGATAAGATTATTTTTTCTATTTGTAAAAAACAGTGCTCTAAATTATCGTTTATAATCACGTAGTCATAATCCGACCAGTGATAGATATCTTCATCATAAGCTTTTAATCTTTTGGAGATAATATCAATATTGTCTTGATTTCTTTGTATAAGTCTATTCTCTAATTCTTTTTTATTTGGTGGAAGTAAAAATATTTTAATTAAATTTAGTTCTTTAAATTTTGATAATTGTTGAGTTCCTTGCCAGTCAATATCAAATAAAATATTATTATTATTTTTTAATAATAAATTAACTGAGTCTCTTGAAGTGCCATAAAAATTATCAAATATTTTTGCGTACTCAAAAAATTCATTATTTGATATTTTTTTTTTAAAATCTTCGTGGCTTACGAAAAAATAATCCACTCCTTCAACTTCGTTTATTCTTGGTTTTCTCGTAGTGTGAGAAACAGAGATTTTAAAATTTTGGTATTTCTGTTGAATTTTTTTTGTAAGTGTTGTTTTTCCTGCGCCAGATGGAGAAGACAAAATTAACATCATACTACCATTACTGGAAGTCATAAAAAATTTTAATTTAAGAGAGAATTAATTACTAGCTTTACTTTCAATAAATTTGATAGCATCACCAACAGTTAAAATTTTTTCTGCTTCGCTATCAGAAATTTCAGAACCGAATTCTTCTTCAAAAGCCATAACTAATTCAACTGTATCTAAACTATCTGCTCCTAAATCATCTATGAAACTAGATTCATTAGTTACTTTTTCTTCCTCAACACCGAGGTGGTCTGCTACTATTTTTTGAACTTTTGTACTAACATCTGACATTTAAATTCCTCTATTCGATTGATAAAAATTCTTATTAAATCAATATTAATAATTGTCAAGCCATATACATGCCTCCGTTAACATGTATAGTTTCTCCTGTTATATAATCAGACATTTCTGAGGCAAGAAAAGTTGCGCAGTTAGCTATGTCTTCACCTTTTCCAAGATTGCCAGCAGGAATCTTAGATATTAATATTTTTTTAAATTCTTCTTTAATTTCATCTGTCATTTCAGTTTTGATGAAACCTGGGGAAATGCAATTAATATTTATATTTTTCTTGGCATATTCAATTGCTAAACTTTTTGAAAAACCAATAATACCAGATTTAGAAGCAGCATAGTTCGCCTGCCCAAGATTGCCAGTGTGAGCAACAATAGAGGTGATATTTATAATTTTACCTTGCTTATTTTTTAGCATCTTTTTTATAGTATGCTTACACATCAAAAAACTTGATGTTAAATTAATATCAATTACTTTTTTCCAATTTTCATCGCTTAGTCTTATAGAAAGATTATCTAGAGTGATACCTGCGTTATTTATTAAAACATCTATACTACCTAATTCAGAGTTACAAGATTCTATAAATTTTTCAATTTCTGAGTGTTGATCTAGTTTAAAAGATTTTACTTTAATTTTTTTAAATTCATTTTTTAATTGATCTAACTTATTTTCATTTGTACCTGTCGCTAAAACAACTGATCCTAATTCATAAAATTTTTTCACCAAGCTATAACCTATTCCGCCCGTTGCTCCTGTAATTAAGATTTTTTTATCTTTAAGATTCATTTGTTAAATTTTTAATATCATTTATTGAATTAATACAAAAGGAATTACTATTAGGTAATATTCTTTTTAGTAAACTAGTTAAAACTTTACCAGGCCCTATCTCTATAAAATCAGTTATTTTGTTTTTTTCCATAAATAGAATACTTTCTCTCCATCTAACTTTTGAGTAGATTTGTTTGATTAATAATTCCTTAATATTATCTGGGCTGTTCGTGGGTGATGCTGTAACATTGCTAATTATTTCAAAATCGGGTTTTTTAAAATTTACAGTATTAATTTTTTCTTTCATTTTATTTGCAGCTGGATTCATTAAAGAACAATGAAAAGGAGCACTAACTGGTAAGGTAATACATTTTTTTTTATCTTGCTTTAAAATAATTTTTAATTGATCAATAGACTCTATGTTGCCACTTACTATAATTTGACCTTGTGCATTATCATTTGCAACCGCACAGACTCCTTCTGATTTTATTCGAAGTATATAGTTATTAATTTCGTCGATCTCAGTACCAAGTATAGCTAGCATACCGCCTTTGCCTACAGGAACAGCTTCTTGCATAGACTTTCCTCTTTCAAAAAGTAGTCGTAAAGAATCTTCAAAGCTTAAAGCGTTAGCACAGAGTAATGCACTATATTCTCCCAAAGAATGGCCTGCAAAATATTTTACTTTTTCTAGATTGAAATTAAATTCATTTTTCAAAATATTAAAAATTGAGTAGCTTACAAGAAGAATGGATGGTTGAGTGTTTTGTGTAAGCTTAAGCTCGCTCTCAGGACCTTCTAAAATTATTTTAGATATTTTAAAACTTAATGTTTCATCGGCCTCTTCGAACAGTTTTTTAATCTTAGGAAAGTTATTATAAAACTCTAACCCCATGCCTATAATTTGAGAACCTTGGCCTGGGAATAATATAGCTTTCATTTGCATTAATGCTTTTTTATAACATTATTAGTATTGAATTGACGAATTTATAATAGTATAAAACCGTTCTTTAAATAAATAAACAATTAATGATTGCAGAATGAATTTTTACGAACATACGTTAATAGCTAAACAGGACCTATCTACTCCTGAGTTGAATAATATAGAGAAAAAATATGAAGATATTATTACTAAAACTGAAGGTAAAATTATAAAGGTTGAGAAATGGGGTCTGTTAAATTTTGCTAAAAAAATTAGATCTTATAATAAAGGTTTTTATATTCACTATAAATTTGAAGGTGAAAACAAAACTCTAGAAGAAATAAAAAGAAATAGTATTATAGATAATTCACTCCTTAGACATTTAACGGTAAAATATAAAAAATTAGATACTGAAACAGAATATTTTAAAGAAAGTAATGAAAAGAAAAAATAATAAATTTAATAAAAGACCTCAAAACCCTTTGAACAAACTAAGTCTGTTTCAAAAATCAGACTCTAGGTTTTCTAAGAAGTGTCCGCTTTCTGGAAAAGAAGCTCCGGTTATAGATTATAAAAATATAAAATTATTAAAAAGATATATATCTGATACTGATAAAATTATGCCCTCAAGAATTACTTCTGTATCACAAAATAAGCAGAGAAAGTTAACAAGTGAGATAAAAAAAGCTAAAATTTTAGGATTAATTTAATTATGCAAGTTATTCTTTTAGAAAATATTATGAAACTTGGAAAAATTGGAGACCAAGTTGAGGTTAAAAATGGTTTTGCTAGAAATTATTTACTAAGACAAGGCAAGGCATTGAGGGCAAGTAAAGATAATATTGAATTTGTAAGCAAGAAAAAGGTTGAGTTAAATAAAAAAAATGAAGAAGCTAAAAATCAGTTCAAAGAAATAGCCACAAAAATTTCAAATAAAACTCTAAAATTCAATAAAGAATCTAAAGAAAATGGTGAGCTTTATGGTTCAATTAAGCCTAAAGAAGTTTCTAGTGCGTTTAAAAAAGAATTAGGTGTTGAAATAAACCCTTCTCAAATTGATTTAAGACAAGAAATAACACTAATTGGTAAATATAAGATCAATATAAACCTTCATGCCGAAGTCACATCAAGTGTAAACTTAGTTGTTGATAAAATAGATTCTCTTTAAATTTAAATCCCATTTTTCCACAGGTGGTAAAAAAAGTGTGTAACTTTTAAGTTTCTATTAGTTTTTGTTGAATTATTATTTAGCTTATGGAAAAAGCCAAATTAAGCTTAACCTCGACAGAAGAGAATAAATTACCATCAAATATAGAGGCTGAACAATCTCTAATTGGATCCGTTTTAGTTAACAATGATATTATTGACGAAATATCAAATATTGTTAGCGCTGGAAAATTTTTTGATCCTATTCATAGAAAAATATATGAAGTCGTAGAGAACTTAAATAATAAAGGAATGATAGCAAATCCAATTACTCTAAAAAATTATTTTGAAAATGATGCGGGTTTAACTGAAGTTGGGGGAGTTGATTATTTAATAAAATTAACAAGATTTTCGTCGTCTATAAAACAAGCTATTGATTATTCAAAAATTATTCATGAAATGTACGTCAAAAGAGAACTAATATTTATTTCGGATGGAATTACGGATCAGGCTAAAGATGATCAGGCTGAAAAAACAGGTGAAAATATTATTGAAGATGCTGAGAAATCGTTGTTTGATTTAGCTGAAAGAGGAAATTTTTCTCAAACATTTCTAAAATTTAATCAAGCGCTTGACCAAACAATTGAAATGGCTACATTGGCTATGAAAAGTGATCAAGGTATCGTTGGGGTCCCTACTGGCTTAACAGACCTAGATGAAAAATTGGGTGGATTACATAAATCTGACCTTGTTATTATAGCTGGGAGACCTTCAATGGGTAAAACAGCTCTTGCAACTAACATTGCTTATTATGCTGCAAAAAATATGCAGGAAAACAATGAGAAAGGATCTGTAGCTTTCTTTTCTTTAGAAATGTCATCAGAACAACTATCAACCCGAATTTTATCAGAACAGGCAAGAATTTCATCTAGTGAGATAAGAAGAGGTAAAGCTTCTGAGGAAACCTTAAATCGATATATCGAAACATCAAGAAATATTTATGACCTGCCTTTATATATTGATGAGACGCCTGCCATTGCTATCTCAACGTTAAGTAATAGAGCTAGAAGAATAAAAAGACTGTTTGGGCTAAAATTAATTGTTGTAGACTATATTCAGCTTATGAGAACAAACACCAATAGAATGGATGGCAGAGTTCAAGAAATTTCAGAAATAACTCAAGGACTGAAGGCGCTAGCAAAAGAATTGAATGTTCCTGTAGTTGCTTTGTCTCAACTATCAAGAGCTGTGGAACAGAGAGATGATAAGATTCCTCAATTATCTGATCTCAGAGAGTCAGGATCAATTGAGCAGGATGCAGATGTTGTAGTATTTGTTTATAGAGAACAATATTACTTAGAAAAAAAAGAACCGAAGCAAGGTTCTATAGAACACGCAGAATGGCAATCTAAAATGAGTGATATTCATGGCCTAGCAAGTCTAATCGTTGGTAAACATAGGCATGGATCGACTGGTACAGTTCATGTAGAATTTGAGGGTATGTTTACAAAATTTAAAGATTTACCCAAAAATTAATACTTTAGTTATTTACAATTTAAGATATATCTCAATTAATTGATGTTTGCTAAAATTTACAGAACGCTAATTATTGATTTTTCAAAAATCTCTATAATAATTGTTTGTTCAGTTCTAGCTTATTTCCTCTATTTTGCAAAAGATTTTAAATTAGATGCGTCCTCCGACTCTCTACTACTAGAGAGTGATAAAGATCTAAAATATCTTAGAGAAGTTAACGAAAGATACGGATCAAAAGAGTATCTTGTATTAACCTACACACCTATTTCAAGTTTTACTGATGAAGAGACTATAATTAATCTTCAATTCCTTAAATCCAAAATAGAAAAATTAAATTGGGTAGATAGTGTCATAACTATAATAGATGTTCCGCTATTAAAAAGTAGTGATGAACCTTTGATGGAAAGATTAAAAAATTACAAAACTTTATCTTATCCTGAAATAGATAAAAAGAGAGGGTTTGAAGAGATTGTTAATAGCCCCATTTATAGAGATTACGTCATAAGTGCCGACGGTAAAACATCGGGAATAGTCGTTTATATAAAACAGGACACAAAATTAAATGAATTTATTAAAACTAAAAATAATTACTTTAATTTAGAGCTAGAGGGAAATTTAAATAGATCTCAGAAAAAAGAACAAGATATTTTTAATAACGATTACGATTCTTATAGAAATATTTATAATCAAAAAAATCATCAGAATATTAATGAGATTAGAGATGTTATAAAAAAGTATACTGTAAATGCCGAAGTTCATTTGGGAGGTTTGCCAATGATCACTGATGACATGATGTCTTTTATTCAAAATGATATTGTAATTTTTGGGGTTGGAGTTTTCATATTTATTATAATCACTCTGTGGCTAATTTTTAAAAAAATTAAATGGGTGGTTATTCCTTTGCTCGGTTGTGCTTTTTCTGTTGGGGCTATGGTGGGCATTCTAGGTTTGTTAGGATGGAAAGTTACTGTCATCTCTTCAAATTTTATTGCTCTCATGCTGATTCTCAATATGGCAATGAATATTCATATCACGGTAAGATTCTTACAAATTAAAAAAGAATTCGAAAATATAAGCATAAAAGATGCGGTTTATGAAGCAAGCAGTAAAATGTTTTTGCCAATTTTTTATACTGTCTTAACAACAATATGCGCTTTTTTATCTTTGGTATTTAGTGGGATCAAACCAATTATAGATTTTGGTTTAATGATGACGCTTGGTCTTATTGTTTCAATTACAGTTACGTTTACTTTAATTCCCGCTCTGCTTAATTTGTTCAGTAATTCTGACGATTCGATTAACCAAGGTGAAGAAAAATCTAAAATTACAAATGCACTTAGTAATTTTTCAAAGGGAAATACATATTTAATATTTAGCACAGCTATAATAGTTATATTTTTAAGTATTTTTGGAATATCTAAACTAGAAGTAGAAAATAGTTTTATTAATTATTTTGATCAAAAAACTGAAATCTATAAAGGGATGAAAAAAATTGATGACCAACTAGGAGGTACCACACCTCTTGATATAATTATAAAATTTCCAACAAAAGAAGGTAAGAAAGTAGAAGACGATGAATTTTCTGAATGGGATGAAGACACCAAAGATAGTGAAGATGATATTTCTAAGTATTGGTTTACAAGAAATAAAATTGATAAAATTTTAAAAGTTCATGATTATTTAGATTCTCTGCCAGAGATAGGGAAAGTTATTTCATTCGGTTCAATCGTTAGAGTGGCGGAAGATTTAACGGGCAATAAATTGGAAACACTAGAAACTGGAGTGCTGTATAGCAAAATACCGGAAGAAATTAAAAAAGAAATAATTTCTCCTTATATTTCTGTAAAAGATAATGAAGCAAGAATTAGTGTTAGAATAAAAGACTCTTTAAAAGATTTAAGAAGAAATGACTTAATTAATAAAATTAATTATGAATTAAAATCAAAATTAGGCTTAGCAGAAGAGGAATACAAACTTGCAGGTGTATTAATCTTATTTAATAATTTGTTACAAAGTCTTTTTAAGTCACAAATACTTACTTTAGGTGTAGTGATGCTAGGAATTTCATTTATGTTTTTAATTTTATTTAGAAACTTAACTTTATCTTTGATTGGAGTTGTTCCGAATTTTATAGCAGCTTTTTTTATTTTGGGTATTATTGGTCTCCTTGGAATCCCACTAGATATGATGACGATTACTATTGCGGCAATTACTATTGGTATAGCAGTAGATAATAGCATTCATTATATTTATAGATTTAAAGAAGAGTTTAAAAAAATAAAGAATTACAATGATACTGTTGAT
>Ga0115004_10000453_pt1 | contig 31159 bp, 14 predicted proteins | sample ArcticOcean_MG_C_10_FD_88737 | JGI IMG/M metagenome (GOLD analysis project Ga0115004, IMG submission 88737) | Marine microbial communities from western Arctic Ocean - ArcticOcean_MG_CB11_90 | ecosystem: Environmental > Aquatic > Marine > Oceanic | place: Arctic Ocean: Canada Basin | collected... | reverse complement strand
ATTGCTATAGCAACTAGTCATTTGGATATATTGTGCATCCCAGCAAAAGTCTACTTGTGCATGACCGTTCTTTGGATCTGCATTTTCATGTGTTTTCATATTTAACACATAATCCTTAGGCCAACATTTAAGTCCACCGTTGCCGTACATTAGTCCGTTATCTATGTTTTGCCCACACCAAGATATAACTGAATTTTCTAAATTTACATGTTCTTGAAAGTCAATTTCTTGTTGTAAGAAATTAGGATGAATAATATTGTCAGCGTCAACTGTAATAAACCGATCTGTTTCACTTAAATTAGCACATGCTTTGTGTGCAGCATCACTACCTTCTACACCGTGTACCCGTTTTGCCCAAGGCACTTTACTTAATAAATCTGCATAATTTTTTTCAGCATTTGGCTCATCATAACTAAGATAGACTATATCGTAATCTATAACTTTAAATTTATTAGTCATTTTATTCCTTTATTACGTGATAAAATTTTTCATAGTGAACTGGGCAATATAAGCTAATATCATCTGAAAGAACTAATAAGGCATTGTCTATTTGAATATCAAAAAGTTTGTTATTTTTAAACTTATGCATATCAACTGATAACTCTCCTATCAAAATATTTGGATTATTCTTTTCTGTTACATATATACTTTTATATATACTTTTTGTTTTATTCATATATGCCGTATTGAGTAATGTCATTTTATTTGCATCTGAAAGCTGTGCTCTGCCTTGCCACTTCATTTTCTTTTTATCTTGTATAATATAAAAAGCTGATGACGTATATGCAGTAATGCCGATTGCCGTTCTTTCAATTTCATGAATACTTTTATCAACATTAAAGTTATCTTGGTGGTCTCTTCTTGTTAAAGTAGGAACTGGGTTACCAAACGTAAGTCCTAAAATAACAAAATCATGTAGATTTTCTTTTCCTGAAACAAACTCTATAAAAGTAGTTTCATCAATTGTTATACATGCAGAATCTTTACGTACTTCGTTTGTAACTGATAGTAAATTACCGTGATCATCATATTGTATATAAAACATTATAATTCTTCCAAATGTTTGATAACTTTATTTGTTAAAAATTCTGGCTCAACATAATGTAGTACATTACGTTGTAAATAATTTCCTATTATCATAGTTTTATCTTTTGTTATATAACTGCCTAATACATTAGTCCATTTGTCAGGAACTTCATTCCAGCCTTGACAATGAGGTTTCATATGAGTAAAAGTTATAAAAGAATTAGGATCAGTAATCTCAAATGTATTATCAAGAAGCTTACTTACAATGCTACAACTTAAATCAAAACTACACCAGTCTTGATAACAAGTACCAGCAAATTTTCCATAAAATAACTCCCAATTTGTCATTACTATTTCTAAAAAATTAAAAAATGCGTGAGCAGTTGTTGATTTTTTAAAATAATAAATTCCACTATATAAATTTGGTAATGTATTTTCATCAAACGTTTTTCTATAAACACGCGAAGTTACTATTTTATCTCGATAATCTCTTACATTACTAACAAAGAACATATCTCTCTTTTGTAATTCAGCCCACCAATGTGTTATATCGTGTAATACTAGCATATCAACATCCATCACAATCGTATGTTCATAAGGTGATACATGATAGACTTTCCATCGATTTTCAATTTTCCATTCAGTATCTTCTGCTTGATCAGTCCACGGTATAGGTATAATGTTATCAAATACACTTTGATATTTTTCCAAAACAGGATCGTTTGTAATTAACGAAATACTTTGGTCTTTATTAAACTTGTGAATACTTACTGCAAGAGAATATGCCTGTCTTACATAATCTACACTAGCATTATTCTGTGCTAATAAACAAAATCCTTTACTCATTTTTAAACTCTTTATCTATAATTCTTCCTAAGCTAAATTTGTTCATAACATGTACATTTGCATCTTTAACACTTACTGCCATATATGATGCATTATTTTTATAATCAGCAATAATTGTTAATGTATTACCATCTAATTTCTCTAATATATCTGTGTCAAATGACATATACATCGTTCCAGGCATAGTAACAGGCCAAGAGGATTCTTGGAATCCTCTTAAAATATGTATTGCTATACTAAACGAAAAATCGTTCCTATAATTAGTATTAGGAATTTGGTAAATTAATCTATAATATGTCCAATTTTCTTTAATGTGCTTTACAAGGTCAAAGTACATTTTCATAAAAGGACTTTTCTTAAAGTAAAATCCTGTAGCCCACCACATATCAATTGAACGATCACTTATTCTATCAAAAGAGTTAATGTTACGCACTGTATTAGCAACATCTATTGGATTTTTATAAATTAGAAATTCTTCATCAATTTTAAAACAATTTAACAAATTATCATTACATGTAATATAGTCAACATCTAAAACAATGGTTTCGTCAAAAGGGGATATTTCATAACAATCTGGCCTACTTTGATTCTTCCATTCAAGTTTTCTAAGAGAATACGCTCCGTCAGAAAAATTCTTTAATTGAGTTGTTTTTTCTTTAGGTACTAAAAGTACTACATCAATATACTTTTTATAAAAAGGATAAGCTGTTTCAAGGTAAGAGATGTCGTCATCAGTAACTAGTGCTACCGAAAGTTTTAAATGCTCTTTAATTTTTTTTGCACAAAAAATTGCTTGTTTTATATAATCAATTTCTACGTTATTAAATGCAAAAAGCAGTACACCTTTTGTTGTCATAAATCCAATAAGCCTTCAACCGACCGTTTTTGTTTTATTTTATTAAATTTTACTAAGTATTCGTTTGCATTTGTAAAATAGATACTTGTAATTTCTTCTAAAAAACCTTCAGGGTCTTTAATTTCAATTGGGGAATTGTTATCATCAATTAGTACTATACTATTTTGATTAGTAGAAACCATAACATGACAAAAGTTAATTAATTCTTTTGTAACATTAAACTTTCCACCATTAATATAATGTACACAATTTTCTACAAACTTTTCATGAACTAGTTTACGTTGGTTGTTTAACGTTATCATATAATTTGAAAATTCTAACGCTTTTTTAAGACGGTCATCCATACGATACTCCTTGTATTATGTACTAGTAGTATATATTAAAAAGTATTAAAAGTCAATAGCCTTATTGGCTTTATTGCATAGTTTGGCTCATAGAGTAAACTGGATCTTGTATAGTGATTGGGCCGCCAGTACAACGAACTTGGTCTACAATCATACCAATATCACCGTTAACAGATTCATCAGTTCCTGGGTCACCAGAGTCAGCATCTGTCCAGATAAACTGGAATAATATATTTCCAGATCCGTCTAATTTAGCATTTATAGTAAAATTGTTTTCAGCATACAAAGAATCTGATCCAAATTTACGTGAAACTTGTTGATAACTTGTAGTTAAGTCTTCGTTTCCAAATCCACTAGTTATTGATGCTGTTCCTGTAGTTGTTGTACTGCTATTTTTAAGAGTAATAGTCCCAGTATTTAATAACATCGTAGCCCAGTCTGCAGATTTTGTACCTGAGTATCCGGGGATCATAGTAGAGGAAAGTCTAATTTCTCCGCCGGTATTAAAAAAATGTCTTCTATGGTCATCATTGGTTGCTGCTATTGTTGCACCTGCGTTATTTTTACAATTATATCCGCCTGCAAATGTAACTAATACTACTCCCGAAATTGATGAAGACCACGACGGTGTATATATTGCTCCAGACGTTGCTGGAGAAATCTTTGATTCAACTGAAAGGTAACTAGCTACAACAGTTTCTGGATCAACTTCGACTGAATCTAGTAAGCCGGCAAAGTCGTTTACTCCTTTATTATTCGCAGGATTAACAATAGAAAAGTTATCAGAACCATCACGGATTACTGTATTTCCAGCACTTGTATTTGAAGTATCTGCTCCAATTATGTTACCAGAAACAATTTCTCCAACCCCTGTAGTTGTATTTGATTGATGAGAATAAATTAGGTTAATATCTGTTCGTAGGCCTGCCCATTGAGCAGCTGATATTTCAGTTGTGCCGGCAACTGCTTGGCCTGTATTAGCCATTGCAACCCCGTAGCCAGTTTTACCTGACCCAATACCTAATATAGTATTCACACGAGATACATAATTATTATATTCGGTAGTTGCTACATTAGAACCGACTGAAACCATACTTATAAAACTCCGTTATTATCTACATTGTATTTATTCAAAGGAACTACTACTTGACAGTCTTACTGACTTTATTAGAAAGTTACAATATTAGTATAAGTTGGTGATGGTGTTGTAACAGATGAACCCGATGCTCTTCTTTGAGTGATTGCACTAACGATTGTTCCTGTTATATTAGGATCTACGCCTGCGCCGTTTGGATGGATATCTTGATATTGTATCTCAATTTGAATAACATTATCTGCCAATGTTTTTGCATTAACAATATATATATTATCATCATATTGATATGCAACGCCTAATTTATGGAATATTCGTTGTGACGTAGCCGTTAATTCATAATTTCCAATTGCTGTTCCTGATCCTGATCCTGTTTGTGTAGTTGCATGAGATCCAATTTTTATTGTGCCTATAGCAGCTAACATATTTGCCCAGTCTGAATCTTTAGCGTTAGAACCATTTGACAACTGTCCTGTAATTCTAATTTCTCCGCCAGCATTAAAAAAATGTCTTCTTGCATCAGCTGACGAAAACGTTGCTGAGAATGTATGAATAATAGTACCGTTCCACGGCGTTGAACGTGTACTTGAAATTGCTGCTTCAATAGATGCTTGGGTGTCACTACATAATTGCTTATCACCTTCAAGGTTAGCAACCTCAGCCAAATAATCATTTATACCTTTGGAAGTATCTGTTGTTCCGTCTTTAGAAATAGATGCGGTTGCACCAATTCTGTCTGTAGCTACTACATCGCCAAGTGTAGATGTTGATCCAGTTTGATGGGTGCGACATTTATTAATATCAGATCTAAGATTATCTACATGTGTTGCAGTTATTAATGTATTAACAGCAACAATAGAACTACTAGGCGTTTGGCCGTAACCGGTATCAGTAAAGCCTGATCCTAGGACATTTTCTATTCTACTTTGTAATCCGTTAAAAGTTGCAGCTGTAATAACTTGCAGGGCGGCTACATCAACCATAATAAAATCCTATATACATTTGTGTTTATACTTTTAATACACATTCGACCAGCTTCTCACCTTCTTCATTATTGGACTCTAATGCAATGCCAACGCATTGCTTTCCTTCTGAGTTAGCTGATTGGCATACACCGTTTTCTCCTACAAATACCTGATTACCCTTTTCTACTGATCCAATAATACGAATAGGCACTCGACCTTTTAATCCAATTATTTGACCTTCACTTTCAGCATTCATTAGATATGCTGGAGAGTCTGACACTACTCCGATACTTATATCGTTGCCTGATGCCGGACCTGCTTCGTGATGTGGATCGGTACAAATAGCCATTGCAGTTCCTACTGGATGGTCTTCAGCTGTTGTATATTTTTCTGCTAAGTCAGCATACTGTGCTTGAGTTGAAATACCAACAAAGTAATTTGCTTTAACTGATCCTGCCGGAATTGTTTGTGTATTAATAACTTCAGATGCAGCTGTTCTTGCAACTATTGTTCCAGAGGTAGCAGACTCTGCTCCTACTCTATTAGTTCCGTCAACTATTATACTAGTTGCTTTTTCTGCTGTTCCTGTAAAGTTAGTAGCATACACGTTACTAAACAAATGATCAGTTGTACCTAAAGTTACTGCTTCAGTAGAAACATTATCAGCAGCTAATCCTGGAATAACCGAGTTTGCGTAAATTTTTAAAGGATTCTTAATTACACCTAATGAATTTTTTGCCCTAATGCTAATAAGTGTGCCTACTTCATTAGCAATAACTGCTTCATTACCGTTTTCAATCTTAATTCTAAGATCATTTGAATCGCCAACAGCAATACCTATGTCTGCAAATTCTGCTAAACTTGTAAAGTTTGCATCACCTACTTGAATAAAGTTTGCTGCATCAACACCTCCAAGTTTTAATGCATTAGAGGAAGTTCCCCAATATATAAAGTTAGTTGAAGTAACACCGCCCGTTGAATTAACAGTATTTTTTAGCGTCATGCCTTCTTTAATAATATCAAACCCAGTAACAGCGTTTGTTACATCTGTTGAATCAATTGTAAATGTTTGATTAGATACAATCATTACAACTTCATCGTTAATAATAGCTTTTATTATTGAACGTGAAGCGCCTGTATTATCGTTAATTGTATCACTCTTCCATTGTGTTAAAAGAGAACCTGCATCTTGCGGGCCAACTAGTACAAATGTTGTGCCGTTGAATGCATATAGTTGTTCATTAGATGTATCCCACCAAAAATCACCTTCAGTTAATCCTGCAGGTTGTGTGGCACTTACTTCTGCTCCACCGGTAGTACGGAATTTAGTTCCATCATAAAATTTTAACTTTCTTGTCGAACTATCAAACCAAATTTGCCCTGAAATTGCTTTTGGAGGAGCTGATGCTCCGGAAAAGTTTTCTAATAAGAATACAAAATTTTCATTTTGTATTTCTCCGTATCCAGCATAATTTTTACCAACTAATTTTAAATCAGTTGTTTGGTCAATGGTACCGTCTGCGACAACTGTAAGCTGAGTATTATTATATTTGTCAATCGTATATGCCATTTTTTTTTAACCCCTAATATTTAAAGTATTTATCAACATTATGGATAACTACTCGTACTTGCATGTGACCAAGCAGAACCATTACTAGTAAAAATCATAGTATATCTTGTTGGTGTAATTGTTGCCGATCCTGACACACCTGCAGCTGCTACTGCAAGATCTGACATTACCGACTGTGTTGATGATACGTTGTCTTTATCAACTGCTACATATGACTTATTTAATGCACCAGCTAGTAGTGCTTGACTAATTACAATACTTGCTCCTGCATAGTTAGTACAATGTACCCTAGCTTGTGCTCCGTTCTTTGTAGCTGCAGGATATAATGTGTTCAGTACTGCAATAACATCATTTATTGGGCCGTTACTCACGCCGCCTGCATTGGGATTTGAAAATCCCGTAATATCTAAGTTGATTCCAACATTATCAGAATCAATCTGTGTATCTACATAATTCTTTGTAGCAACTCCTTGAGCTGCTGTTGGATCAGCTACACCTATAATTTTCTGTGTGTTAACTGCTATGTCGCCAGCAGTAGTAATATTAAGGCCGCCACCTGTTGCAGTAATTGTAGATCCGTTAAAATTAAGATTGTCAATATCAAGAGCACCCAATGTTCCGATATTAACCAAGCCCGTTGCTGTTGTAACAGTTGATGCAAGTTCTGTTTTACTTAAAACTATTGTTCCATCAATTTTATAAGCAGGATCTGCATTAAGACTACTAGTTGTTAAATTTAGATCTTGATTAAATGTCCAACTATCAGTTGCGTTTACCCAAGAAAGTTCTTTGTCGCCGTCCGACGATTTTAAAATAATTCCACCACCGTCAATTACTGCATCAGCACCAACTGTACTATCATCTTGTATACCTAATTCTATATTTTTATCTTCAACACGTAACGTTGACGTATTTAAATATGTTGTATCTCCGCTTACTAACAAGTTTCCGCCAACTGTTAAGTGACTTGAAAACTTTCCTGCTCCAGTTACATCAAGTTCAACAGTTGGAGTATCATTAATTATACCAACTCGTTTATTTGTTGCATCAACAAATATTCCTGAAATGTAAGCATTACCTTCTCTTATTTTTAAATTAATATCAGTGTTAGCCTGTTGAGCTTCTAATTCTATTTGGTTAGTGCCAGAATTAACTTTTAACACGCCGTATTCAATATCTCCAACGCCAATAGCCAATCCTGCTGGATTTTTAATTGATACCTTGCCAGTTGTTTGTGTTTCTCCAACTGCACTCATAAAACTAGTTGTAGTAAATTTTGTGCCGGCCGCATTAATTAATGACGTAGCTGAATCCGCTGTACCCCAATATTTAAAATCTAACGAACTAACAGGATTAAATCCTTTTTTGTATAATTGTCTTTTTGGAGTTTGTGTATCATTTGTATCTTGTGGATATCCTGGAATACCATTTACAAGTTCTACATAGTACTGACTATCTGCAAATACACCTACTAATACACCTGCTATAAAAAGTTTTAATGCAGTCTTTGTAACGTTAACCGAGTCAACAACTGACTGTGTTTCAAATCCTGTTTTTTGTTGTCCTGCTTGATATTCAGGTCCTACTAATACTAGATCTGTTCCATCGTAAAAGTGTAATTGATTATTTAGACTGTCTATCCAAAGGTCACCGGATACCATTGTTGGCTGTGTTGTTGAAACAATTGGACCACCTGCTGATTTAAAAGAAGTTCCGTTGTAGACTTGTAACCGTTGGCCCGTAGTATCAAACCATAGTTGGCCTGTTATTGGAGTTCCAGGAGCAACAGTTCCAGAAAAGTTTTCTAATAATTTTACAAAATTTTCATTAATAGATTCGCCAAAGCCTGCATAATTTCTACCTACTAATGTTAAGTTAGTTGATGTTGTATTAATTTGCCCGTCTACTAAGTCAACTAATAAGTCGCCGTTTGTTTTATTAATTCTGTAACTCATTATGAACTTTTCCCTGTGTAGATGATATAATTAATAATCAAATGCGGATTCATTAAATTTAATGGTTGTCCAACAGCCGAATCAGACTCAATACCTCCACTATTTGGCAAATATTGTCCTCCGTTACTTGCTGAGGGGCCATCGCCTCTAAATGCACCAGTGTCTGTTGTTGCAGCACTTAAATCATTAATAGCATAAAATTGTGTAAGAGCATCACCTTTTAGATCGTGTTTGTGATCTGGTAAGTTAGTAATAGCAATGTTTATATTTTCTTGTCCGTCTTGTGACCCCATAACATCTGCTGATTCATCTGTTATAGTATTAGCACTAGTGCCGCCCATGTTATCTTTACCAACAGCTGATCTTCCTCGTAAGTCAGGAACTTTAAAAAAGCCAGTTGTTACTGACGCTTCTGCTCCAAAGTTAAATCCAATTGCTGCGTAAAGTAATGCATAATCAGAAATTCTAACTTCTGTACCATCACAAAATAACCAATTTTCCGGAGAAGCTAGGCCACCATATGCCATCATTACGCCAGCTGGGTTAGTTGGCACTGCTGAAAATAAACTTGATCTTGATATTTTTGCAAGGCCAGTTGCACCAGTAACTCGATTTAACAAAAATTCGTCATCTGCTTGCGAAGATGTTAATTCTGATTTACCGCCAATAATTGTATTACTAATAGTAGCTGCAAATGATTTTGTTGAACCGCCTGTTTGTCCGTCAAACGTAAATGCTGCTGCAGTTACATCACCTGTTAGTTCAAACGTTGTTGCAGATGTTAGCTTATCTGCAGAGCCTGCTCTACCAGATACTGTTCCACTTACGTTTCCTACTAAGTTACCAGTAAATGCTGTAGAATAAATATTTTTCCATTTAATTGCATCTGTACCTAAACTATGCGTATTATGTAAAGCTGGCATTAAATCTCTTAGCGTAGCAGTACCTGCAACATTTAATGTTCCGCCGGCCCATATATTCTTTGCAATTCCAAGGCCACCCTTAGCTACTATACTACCTGTGCTAATAGTTTCGCTTTCTGTAGTAGAATTTATAACTGCTGTTCCGCTAGATTTAATATTGCCCGTTACGTCTAATGCTTCATCTGGTGCAGTATTATTAACACCTAATCTTAAATTTGAATCAATACGCAAAACTGTAGATAAAACTCCACTGTTCTTTACTTTAACATCAATACTAGATCCATCAATTTGGTGTTGCACAACGGCCGCCGAACCTTCAATGCCAATATTTAATTCTGCATTTAGTCCAAAATTTATTCCTGAATTGTTTTGAACATTAATTGGAAAGTTTGATGTGCTTACTATATCGCTTCTTAAAAAGTTTGCTCCAGGAATATCTTTTCCTGCAATTACTAAACTTTCTGCTTTTTCTCACGTTCCTCTATATTTTAAAAATCCTGCTCCGGCAATATTAACACTACTTAAATTAACACCAGGGGATAATGTTACAAATCCTGATATGGCAGTTTTTGGGGTAAATGCCGATGTTGAAATAATAGCTGCAGGCTTTGATAGTACATCAAGCCGTATGCATGTGTATGTTACATTGTCGGTACCAATTATTGATGTAGGAGTAACGCCAGTTGCTAATCCGTCACTAAACTCAGGTCCAATTAATACCCAACCCGACCCTGAAAATAAATATAGTTGCTGGTTATCAGTATCAACCCAAAGATCGCCTAACTGAGAAGCTGCAACATCTGGTGCAGATACAGCTTTTTGAATTCCAGCAGCAGATACCCAATTTGTTCCGTCATATACCTTTAGTGTTTCTGCGCCTGTGTTATTATCGTACCATAATTGGCCTTCAATACCGTTGTTTGGTTGTGTATTAAATGCAAAGTTTTCTAATAGATGAAGAAAGTTAGTTGCAATAGCCGAGCCATATGCTGTAGTGTTTCTTCCAGGAATTGATAACGATGTTTCTGTATTTAATGTAAGGTCCTCTACAACAATAGTGCCTTTATTTGCAGAATCTGTATATGATATTGTATAAGCCATCTAGTTACGCCTCATTAAAACCAGTTAAACTTTGTACTCTAACTGTATAATCTATCTGTATAAGTCTATTAAGCGACTTTTGTACAGGATGGAAAATAACATGAGTAAGAAGTCGTCCAGTTCCGTTTGCAGAATAGGCTTTTAAACCTAATTCATCAAATACATATAAACTTGTGCCGTCTGTTGCTGTATCGTATGCATCTTGACCACTTGGTTCACTGTAATCTAATAAACATGTTACTAATACATCAGTATAATTTGTACCGCTTACATGTCTTGTTTCTATTTTATTTCTAACAGGATCTAAATTATTTACACTCCTGTCGTCAATAACCTTTGTATGTGTTTGACTGTATAAACTAGCATTTGTACCAGTTGAGTTAGGTGTTAAATATGTAATAATACCTGTAGGATCAACGCTTGTTCCACCGTTGCCAAAACTCATTTCGTATATCCAGCCTGTGCCACCGTTGCCAATACTTTCAGCAAGGCTTAAACTCATATTTTCATAATGAATTGCATTACGCTTGTCAATGTACGTGTGATTAGATTCTGGGTCATGAATCTTAATATGCCCTTGAATTAGCACTCCGTTCATATCATTAAAATTATCTGTCATATTTATTTTTCCTGTCGTTGTATTTATCGAGGTAAGTCAACACTTGCAGCTCTTAAGAATCTGCCAATATCCGAATCTGCCTTACTTAATGTTGTTCCCGGACTTGTCCACTGTTTTCCTTGTTTTCTAACTATAATAACCTTCTGATTCTCTACAGGAGCTGTTAATAGCGTTAGTGTATTACTTAATAATGAAAATTCTGCTGGTAATGTTTCATCATTTTCTGGGCTATCTTGTGCTATACTGTTAGTAAATTTATAAGAAGATATAGCAGTCTTTCTTAGGCGCCTTCCTCCTACAAATACTTCAAATTCATTTACTCCGCTATCACCTGGCGTAAAGTCTAATTCAAATGCAGTACTAGTACCATCTGCTGTAAATATTGTACTAAGTGTTTCGTCTTTATACGGCATTGAATAGTTAATGCTTTGGTCGTATACTTCTGTTCCGTGAGTGTAAATATCTAATACGCCAGTGCCTAATGTTCCTCTTTGTAATTGTTTTAATAAATTACCGTCTTTAATTCTATATTCTATTCTTTCTCCGTTGACCCATATAATTCCTGGATACTCTGACCCTGCTGTAGGATTTGTTATGCCAGATGCATCTAATAACTCAATAATTTTATCATGCGGTTTTAAATCTTTAGCAAGTTTGTAATCTTTGGCGCCGTCTATTCTTTTATAATGCGTTCTGTTAAGCATATCTTTAAACTGTCGCCATCCAAACTTAGCTATAACTGTAGGATTTCCAAAGTGTAAAACTTCAATTCTGTCATTCTCATTAAGCTGACTTACAAGTTTAACATATTTGTTATCTTCAGTAACACTGTAATCAATATCTGCATCTAATAAAGTTCCGTTTAGTATAACCCAAACATATTTTGAATCAAGTGCTGGAGATCTTAATTTAAATAATCCAGCTCTTAAGTTATTTAAGAAATAGTATTCTGCAGAGCCTTTAGTAATTGGCGTTTTTTCAGTAACTGTATATGATTCTCTTTCAAACCTTTGTGATTTACTATTACTAAATTGATACACTTTTACTTTTTCGCCATCAACTCTAGATGGAAATAAGTCATTAAAAGAAACTATACCTGGTGTTGGAACAAATACTGTAGATGAACCCTGCTGTTCAAATGCACCAAATAAGTATTCACTTTCTGTAATAAGGTACACTAATAAAGTGTCACCTGCATTACCTACATTATCAGTAAGTTTTATTGTACTTCCTATTTGTTGATCTAAAGGAGTGTCACTATCAAACTTTTCTGCTCCGATAAAGGACCAGCCTATTGTATAATCTAACTTAGCTCCATTAAGATATACTTCAATTGCTGAATTTTGAACCGTTGCTAAAGGAACTTGCCATAAATCTAATTTGTACTCTCTAGCATCTGATACTGTAAACTGTTTATTATAACCAGAATGTAATATCCTATTGCCTACTTGTACAAGAGTATGAATGCCAGCTGGGCCATATGAAAATGGTGCTTGACTTAATGTCATAAAATGTTGATCGCCATCTTTAACAAATCCGTTTGCACTGCCTTCAACAAATTCGTCAACTATAACTTGACTGAACGAATCAATATCATTTCCGTCTCCAATAAACACTGAGTATCTAATAACATCGCCTGCGGCTAACGGAGATGCTAACACAAGTTCAACATTGTTAGGACGAGCGCCTGTACTCTTAACAATTACAATATCTAACTTCTTGCCATTGCTAGATGCTATTGCTTCAACATTATCTGTCCATCGTACATTTGTTTCAAATGTATTAGAACTGCCGTCACTTATAAAGTTATCAATATCTAATATTTGTAATCCTGACGGCTCAACCATTGTTAAGTTAACTCGAGCATTGTCAGCCGGTGCTGTTGTAAAGTCTACTGTTTTATTTGCATAGTTTACTGTATATCCTAACGTTGAATCGTCAGTAGTTGGTTCAAATATAACACCATCAACCTTGACAAACATTGAACTAGCAGTAAACGGTGTCTTACCAGCATCAAAAGTTTTTGTGGATCCATCGCCTATGTGATTCCTATTAACAATTATACTACTTCCGCCTGTTGGTCTTTCGTATACTGCAATATCAACAGTGTCTAATACTTGTCCTGGAACAATCTCTTCCGGTCCTTTACTGGTAGTTGGTGTAACAAATCCGTCGCCGTCTATTGTAATGTCTTCAGCTTTTAACCCTGTAGCAGAAGTATATGCAAGATTACCACCTGATACTGATGTGTCATAACTTTCTGGATCATTAATAAAGCTACCATCACTTGTTACTTTTCTTACTACTATAATATCATCAGCTTGTGTTGGAACACCTAACTCTTGTAAATCAATAACAGTAGTTGTGCCGTCTCCAGTGATGCTTTGCATTATAGCATTAAGGTTTTTAATTACAGTAGAATCAAATGCTAGTGTCCAATTTGGATCATCTAATCTAATTCCATTTCTGTATAAATTATAAACAACTCCGGTTGCTAACGGCGAACTTAATGTAATTGAAATTGTGGAGCCGTCTAATTTAAATACTTCATCTTCGTATGTTGTATCATATGTATCCCATGAATCAGTAAACCACGGTAATGCGTCCCAGCCAGTGCTGCCACCAAATTCAAAGCTCTTAACTTCAACGCCACCGTAATCAATTCCGTCCATTACTTGTGATAAGTCGTTACCAAATTGACCAGCTACTGGATCATAAAATAAGCTAATTCTATCTGCAGCACTTAAAAATTCTACTGGTTTTTTATACTTAATTACTATTACACTGTTTAGTTTAGGAGGTATAGTAAATGTAATTCTACCAAAATATCTATCATATCCTTTAGTAACATCTAATACATTTTCATATGTATATTCACTTTGTAGTGAAAGTTCTCCAGCAATAGTAACTTCTAATTTGTTTGTGTTTAGATCCATTGGAAATATAAGATTATAAACATATGTACTTTCGGTTCCAGCAAACGTTTCACTTTGACTAAGGTTAGTTACAACAAAGGCTCCTGTTACTCTATCGAATTTTATAGTAGAATGCATACCTCTTACTAAACCGTTGCCAAGAATTGCTATTAGTCTAGCCGGTTTACCGTTAGCCGATATAGAACCGTTAATCTCAACAGTTGGTGGATTTAAATAACCAGTACCGGAGGCAGTAACTTCAACAGATTCTATCTTTCCGCCGGTGCCTAATCTTGCTATAGCTGTCGCTCCTGAACCTGTTTCTGTTGAACTTAGGTCTTGTCCTACAAAATTAATAACAGGAGGTTGTGTATATCCGCTTCCTCCATCGGCTATTTTAATTTCTTTAATTTGGTAAGACATGTTATCAACCCAATTTTTATTTGGGTATGTGTTTAAATCTGCATTTGTTCCTACAATAGTATTATCTATAACTTTTACAGCCTGCGGAATAATTGCTTTTTGTGTGTCATCCCATCTTGGCGGTAAATCAAAATCAGTTACTAACACTCCTGAAGTATTTAGGTATTCATAGTCACTTATGTATTCACGCAACTTAGACTTAAACGGTTTAACTTCTTTTAAGTATTCCTCATAGCTAGGCAAGTTATCGTTCTGGAACGTTTTCTTCTTAGTTAAGTTACCAACATTATGCTTTGCCTTTATAAAACTTGTTTTAAATGCCCAATCAACTAATCCCTGTTCCGAGAATACATACCTTATACTTGATAAAAATAAATTATTATATTCAATTGCTAACTCATCAATTAACAAGTTATCTCGTATTGTTTCAAGAATTATTCTTGTTTCTTGAAAAGGTTGTGTATCATAAACAGTTATATCAAAACTTGCTGTATCGTACCCTATAGTAGCAGTAACATCATATAAACTTGGAAGAATTTTGATTGTTCCATTTTGTCTACCAATTGTTTTATAATTTATTGTATAATCAATGGAGTTAGAATTGTCAATCTTTTCTAATAATAACCAGCCACCTGATCCAATGTTTTCTATCTTAACTACATTGCCAGTGCTGTCATCCAATGACTCTAATTGATAGCTAGAACTAATTAAATGATCAATAGTTGTAAATTCATTATATCCTGTGCCATACCAGTCAATGTAACTCCAATACGCTGAAGTATCATACGCTTGGCTCCGTTTTCTTACCCAGTCAGTATTTTTTATATTTCTATCGTATAATGACCATTTACCATTAAGTGTTGAATCGCTCTTAACAAGAACTGTAAATCTTCTAACTTCTAACGTAGTAGCTGTTTCAGAATAACCGCTTCCTTGATTATCAATAGTTACTCCTGTAACCGAACCTACGTTACTTAACGTAATAGTAAACTCTGCAGCTGTTTCATTAGTTCCAGTAAGTGTTATTGTAGGAACAACTTTATAACCTCTACCTGCGTCGGTAATAGTAACTCTAACAATCTTTCCATCGACTATTACTGGAGTTAACACTGCTTGTGACACTTTTGCAGCGCCTACAAATTCTAAATCTTCAAACGTATCTACTGACAAGTCAAATATATTAGTTGCAGCTAATGGTGGTGCATCTTTATTTAATAACGGTGTAATAATTTTATCATCAATTATTAATCGGTCTTTTAATACAAGGTTAGTTCTATCAATAACTTGTTTAAGTGCTTGGGTTCTATTAATAAACCACGACTGTCTTGGCTTATTTAAAATTCCGTATTTTTCTTTGTCTGAAAGAGTAGAATCAGGAACTTCTCTACCATAAGTATCAACACCAATTAAACTGTCGAACCACTTTCTTTCAATATCTATATTAGGCTTACTGCTTTCTAATCCAGCAGTAAACAATTGATATTGATTATGTATATTAATTTCTTGATTCTCAATTGTCCAGTACTGTACGCTAATTGCTACATCTTTATCTTTAATTAAACTGCGACAATTGTGTATAACAAAACTATTAGGAGTTAAGAAGTTAACAAATTTATACCCCATGCCTGCTGGATCATCAATATAACGAGCTACGTTAAAACTACTAATAGTTCTTCCTTCAATATTAGGTGCTGTTATTTTTCCTTTAACCCAATAATGATACTTTGCTGAAAACTTCTGTGCTATTGAATCAAACACATTAACAATAGAATAAACAGTATCATCGTACTTTGTAATACCTGTTATATCTTCAGTAACTCCTTCTTCTGTTTCAGCAATGGCATTCCATTCTGATGGAAGTAAATTGCTTTCAACCCATTCGTATACATCTATTGAGTTGCCTGAAGGGAATTGTTTGTTCCAATTATTAGTACTAAAAATAATGTTGCTTTGGTATGGATTTAAAAACTTAGCAGTTGATAGATCCCACCATAATTGACCAACTTGTTCAGCTCCCCAAATATCAGACAACCCGACATTAACTTCTGTATTGCCATTTGTATAAACTGCTGGATCATAATATAGTTTATAAGAAAGTTCTTGTTCAGCAATACCTGCAATTTTACCCTGGATTGGATCTAAGTAATCAAGATACTTAACTAATTTATTTTCCTTTGTATCATACAGTTGTAGTTTTTTAATTTTAGCAACGTCAACTGTATTTTTAGGAGAAGCATGTGTTTTCCATATACTAGTTCCGTCAACTTTTCTAAAGTCAATCACAGCGCCATTTGTGCCGTCAAGGACTGTCTCAGTTGGTAATCCAACGTATACGTGATTATTATTTGCATATAAGTTTATACCAAAATCTTTAACTGAATTAAGAGCATTAGTGTTAGCTGCTGATAAGGATGAATCATCATTAATATAAGTTAGCGTTTGACCGTACACTAGTGTACCGTTAACGCTTTCATAAAGATAAACTACCCCAGTATCAATATATTTTTTAGTAAACAATGTAAAGTTATTATCATATGTTGTTTGCGGTACATTTAGTGCATTAGTATCAAAAGTTGTATTACTTTTTGAGTCAGCATTCTTAGCACATATTGCTAATGTGGTGTTGTCAAAGGATAACGAAGTTCCAAAGAATTCTACTGGTTCATTATTTCTACTATATAGCGTTTGACTATATTCAAAAAATCCTGTTGATGAACTCTGTTTTAATAAAAATACTCTACCCTGATCTTTTGTAACTAGTGTTGGGTCTTCGTCGGTACGTTTCACTTCAGCTGCAAGTTCACTAATAGCCAACATAGTTCCATCTTTACTAATATCAATATCAGCAGCAAACACATTCGCAAGCTGTGCGTTTATACCATCAGCAGATAACGATTGATCAAACTGATCAGCTAATATAGTTTGATGTCTTTGATAATTGCCGTTATAATTTCTATAAACTACAACACCCCGTCTATTAGGGCCACTAGCTGACTGGCCCTTATATCTAATCTTTGCAATTAGTACCTCTCCGTTTTGAGAAATTCTTATGCTATCAAAATTATACAATCCGTCTTGATCAAGTACAGTACTTGGATCGGCGCTATCAAATATTGGTAATATTTCAGTATTATTAGGAACATATCCTAAGTAATCGACCGGAGTAGTTTGTTGTGTCCATTCAAGTCCGTTAAATACTCCTGCAGATAAATTAGTATTTGCTTTAAAAATTGATCCGTTAATATATACAATATCGTTAGTTGAATATGAAACTATATTAGAAAACTCTCCTTGGAATTTTTTATCTTTTCCTAGCTCCCAATCCCATACATTACCGTCAATGTCAGTACCATTCTTAATAAAATAAACTCTTCCTCGCATATATGTACTATCATCTTCATCTTTACCTGATGTGCTAAATGCTCTTAGGTCATTAAAAGATTTTCCTGCACTTATAAATGATCTATATAACTCATTTGATTTTCGTATTGCAACTTCAGAACCTAAGTAAAAATCATTAGTTGCTTCTGGAACTATATATGACGCAACAGAAGTAAATCTACTAGAATTTAATCCACTGTAAATAGTATACATGCCTTGTCGTGTTAAAGAACTTGCTGTTGCTCCTTCAATAACAGGAATGCTATAAACGTTAGTCCAATCATTGTTTAACGTCGTAGGAATATTTGCAGATAACGGAACACCTTGAACTATATTCTCTTCGTAAAACCAGTACTCAAAATCTGTTGAGTTTTGAGTACTTACTAACGGTATTAACTCTCCAGAATCAACTAAAATTAATTTTCCAATGCCTTCTGCAGGTAACCCTAGTGACTTAGCTTGAATTTCTCCCATAACACGATTAACTTGGTATATTGGACTTGGATCAGTAGGAGTGCCTAAGTATTCTATTTCAGCGTTATTAAAAAAGTTTGAACCGTTTGAAAAGTTTCCAGTAACGGCTGTAACAAATATTGTTGCGTTTAACGCATCTCTTTGATAAAATTCAACTTTGGCTGTTGCTCCAGTTGTTACGTCTCTAACAATGTCTCCTATCCTAGGTTCAAACGGTTCTCCAAATAAGTTAAACTTTGTGAATTGAAACTTTATATACCCGTCCCATAGTGCTGCTACTGTTAATGTTTTATTAACTCCGGCATACGATAACCCTAGTGTTGCTGGATCATTTGCAATACCAGTACTATATCTTGCTAATCCTGGAACATAAAATTTAAATGTACTTGCTACTGCTAATGTATCAGTAAGACTTTTTGGAGCTCTTACTACATAGTATCTGCTTAATATTGGAGTAGTAACTCCCGATGGACCAGGAAATCCTTGGCTACTTAAAGAATATATGTAACTTGCTGTTGTGTCTTCACTCGACACTGTTGTTGTTTCGTAGTCTCTTGAATTATAATAATAATTTGTTGGTGTTGAACTATCTGTTACTGCTTCTTGATAAACTAATCCTCTACCTTCATCAGATGTAGTTGAAAATATCTGATAGCTTCCTGGAACTGCTATCATCCAGTAACCGCCATAATAACTATTAACATTAAGTGTTTCAGCCGGCGCCGCCGTCCAATATTCTCCTACAAAGTCTCCATTAGCTAAAAACAAACTATCAGATGCGGCAAAAGTTCCTGTTATGTTATTAATATACAATCCAATACTGCCGTCAACTTCGTAAGAATATGTAACAGTACCTGTACCAGTTTGTGTTCGGATTGCTTGGCCAGCTGCTTGTTGATTAGTAAAAGCAATGATTTGTAAAACTAAATCAACTTTCATTTGAACTACATGTTCACCTGTAAAGAAGTTAGAACCTAGTGCATCTATACCGCTTCCAGCAAATGGTGCTAAATTAGTATACGTTGTTTGATTTTGATTAGCTATTGTTTTTGAGTTCCACTTTAACTTAACAGTGTCACCTGTGTCAATACCTGCATACATTAATTTAGGTGCTCGGACTAATACATGATCAACAGTTATACCAGTAAATGGATACTTACCTGTAAATAAAATATCAATCTGTTCCGAAGCTTGAGTAGTATTTCCAACTGCTTCAATCTGTTGTGCTACGCTACTAAAACTAGTAAACTGTATACTATCAGATTCAGGAACAATTGATGTAGTAGATTTCCATAATAGATTATTATAAGAAACAATGTCACCTGCTACATACGCTTGAGTAGGCTCGTACGTATTTTTATAATTTGTTTTTACTTTACTTGCTTCTGGTGACCCAATAATTAAATATTTGCCATCGTCTGACATACCAACACTTGCGCCAAACTTTTGTAAACTAGGTTGGGTTAGTAACGAATGCTTCGCTGCGTTGAAGAACTCGTCGCCAATATGTGCATCAGTAACCTGGTAAAACTTATCAGCAAACTTTACTTGGTCTCCAACGCTATAAGATAGCCCTTCATAAAAACGTTTAAATGTGTCTACTGTTAGTGTGGGTGCTTCTAATGTTTGTGATAAAATATAGTTTCCACTATTAGTTGATCTTGTGTAAATATAAACTTTTCCGTCATCTTCGTCTGGTGATCCTACAGCCATAATAGTATTACTGTTATTTGCCGACATTGTTTTAGCAAAGGTTTTATTATCAATGCTGGTGCCACTACTAATACCTTGTAACTTTGTAAACGCTTCTGTGTTTTCGTAAACTCTCCAACCGTTATCTTGTGCATCATCAACCCAAAACAACGATTTAGTATTTGCTAATTTTTGTGCTATATCATTTAAGTTTAATAAGTTATCTGTTCTAACGGAAACTAGCTTACTTAATCGTCCAACACACTCATCAATATCGTCTACTGTCTCTGTAGTTTCAAATGTAACCTTTTCTAAACTTATAGACTTAACTTTAAAAAACGCACCAATTGCTGCTTTAGTAGTTTGAGCATTTGCAAAAGTACTATCGCCTGGATCTAATGTTGTTGAAATTAAATCGTAAACTCCAAAAATATCACCTGATTTAATGTTCTGCGGAGTGGATGGTAGAACTACTGTAAATTCTGTTTCTCCTCCTATAACCTGTTCAATTTTAAAATCAGTATCATCGTGCCTATATATATTCCAAGTTAGCTTATCGTTGCCTACCCATATAAGATCATTTCGATTACAAGTTGCAAAGTCAATATCTAATATTGAGTCAACTGTGTTAACAATAAATTTTACATCTTGTTGGTTTACAAATCCGCTATCTTTAATATACCCTTGCTCCGGTGCAATGTATTTTGTTGGAAACGGACTATGATCATAATCTTCTGGAGTTAAGTAAGCTTCGTGTGGTAGAATTCGATACACTAAATCAGTTTCTTCGCTAGTGGTACTTTTTACTAATTCAATTGGCTGTGGCGACAATCTAAATTTAGATTCATCTAACTTATATTCAACTTCTGCAAATCCATCTGCTGCTCCGTATTGTCCTCTTTTGATTGCCCACTCTTCGTAAAATTCTAAACTGTCTTTATCAGAACTTCCTAATACATCAAATAGTTTAGTTAGTGCATTCTTTGATCCTTTGTCTTGTATAAACCCTTGATAAAATTTATACTGACTAACATCATCATTAATAATGTTTTCTAGATATTTTCTTTTTTGGTAACCAATTAGATGCTGTGCCATCTTTTGTTGTTCTGAATCAAAGTTGTCACTATCTAAATCGTAAAAGTCTGCAAATTGATTAGTTTTATATTCAAAGTTTGGAGTTAATCCAGCTTCTGGTTTTTCATCTAACCTATTCCATAAGGTTGTATTAAATGTTTCAGTGCCGGGCACTTTTACATTGGCAGTATAATAAAATTCTTTCCACTTAACAATGTCGCCAATAAAGTAATCTCTATTTGGAAGCCAAGAAGTTATTGGAGCTTGATCATAAACAAATCCTTCAATATTAAGACTTCCGTCCCAATTAGTTGTTCTGTACCCAAGAACTTTAATTCTTTCTTGTCTATAACCAGGCTCAGGATCGTATATAATATCGCTGAACACAGTTTTATTATCTAATAATACTACATGTTCTTTTTGCACTAATGGAATTTTTATTGCGTATATACCATCAGCAGTATTTTTAGGTCTTAGAATAAACTGATTTGGCTCCTGTCTATCTAGTTGTACAAAATCTTCTGTAAGTTTTTTCCCGTCAACTTTAAGTAAAGTATACCCAAAGAATGTGTCAAAGATATTATCAGCGACCATATAAGAAGAATTAAGTTTTAATTCAGATGCTGCAGGACTTACACTTATTAAAGTTCCTTCTGACCAGTTATGTAAAGACCAAAATGCAAATTCTCTTACTGATGTTTCCCAACTATCGACTACTATATCAGTTGCTCGGTAATGATCAAATACAAATCCAATTGATTCAAGATACTTTCCATATCCTTGTAAAAAGTCTGCTACTTCTTGTATTGTTTTTAATATAGTTCCGTATTTTAATTCTATTGGAGAAAATAATGCAAACTCTCTTCTTAAAATAACTTCGCGTCCACCAGTGACTGGTAATTTTGGCAATGTTGCAAAATTATCAGAATTAAACGAAGTTCCGGCGGTATGCGACTTTGTTACTCTATAATAGACTCCGGAATGTTCAACAACTACTCCTGAAGAATAAAAACGACCGCTTTCAAACTCTAAAAGTGGATCTGATATTCCACCAACTGTGATTACAGGATCGTTATCTTTTTCATGTGGTAGAAAATAGGTAAAAGACGGAGTTACATTATCGTAACCTTTAATTTTATAGCCGTTGGTTCTTCTTTCAATCATTACTCCGCTATAATTAATTGTCTTTACCGGAGAACTTTTATTAAGAAACACACTATAATTTTCTTCAGGTACAAAAACGTTTCCTTCATTTAACGGTGTTCTACTATCTAAGATTAACTTAAATTTATTTTTATCAGTGTATCCGCCAACTTTAAATCCAATCTGATTTGTTATTGATTTTAAATTATCTTTATATTCTGCATAGCTTAAGACAACACTAGATGATAAAAAGTCTGCTACATAATTTACTAATCCTGATGTAAATGTCTGCGTAGTGTCTAAAAATGTGTTTGGATAAATTAACGATTTTAATGTTAACTGATTATTAGTAGACTTATATATAATTTGCTTTGTTAAATTTCTAACTTGCCTAACTCTATCAAACCCAGTAGCTAATACTTTTGAAGGTTGTGTAAGTGTCCAACTAGTAATTAACGAGAATGGGTATTGGCTACTACGTCTCCAAGCTGTTTCTGTCGGAGCTTCATCACCAAATTTAAACGATTCGTTTAAATTACTTGTATTAAAATTTTGGGCATATCCAGAATCATTTGGACTTAATAAATTGCCACTTTCGTCTACTGGCAAATGCTCTAATAACCCGGGCCTTTTATAATTTTTTAAAATCTTAATTTTTTTCTTAGGCTCTCTAACAACACCATTTTGTAGATCTGTCCACAAGACTAAATTGTCTTTAGTATAAGGCGCTGGGCCATATGTTGTTCCCCACCAAATTGGCATTACTGAAAATCCTAACATTTCCCATGGTCGAGTATGCGGGCTGTCAGTGTCATATGCTTCGTTATATACACCTCTCCAAAATCCTGGAAGAATTGAACCGTTAGGCGATTGCATAGTTGCATAATTAAAAGTCCAGGAATTTGTTCTATTAAAGAAATCGTTAAGTGTATAATCTCCGTCGACTAATTTAGTCCATTGCATAAAATCTGTTAGCATTGGCGAATCTACTTGTAATTTAGTAAACTCAGTAAGTCTATATTCTCCGCCTTTAAAATCATGTATATTAAATAAAGCAGGATCATATTTAACTTTTAAATTATTATAAATCCTTTTTTCTAGCTCTAATATTAAATCATCTCTGTAGTCATTAAATGCTACTACAATACTACCGTCGTGTCCTTGAATTACGTTTACTGGAGTTTGGAAAGTGTTGTCTAGGTACATACTAGGTTCATAAGCAGGATATAACCCTAACTTAGTTGGTGTTGCTGGAACATAACTTCCGTTTGTAGTTTCGTATTCGTAAATATCAAGCAAGTTGCCTTTGGTTTTAGTTTTAGTAACTCTACAAAACCCCTCACTATTAAATGTATAGTCTTTACCGTGCGTTAGTTGAATTCCATTTAAATAAACTTGTGCTGAATCTCTATTAGGAGTATCTAAACTAAATGCTTTTGAAAGTAAAAAATATTCCTGAGTATTGTCGTCAACTTCGTGTGTAGTTCTTTTAACAGAACCTTGTGGGACCATATCGGAAAAATAGAACGGCATTGAATTTATTTTATCTTTATTTAATTCTGCTAAAATCCTATCAACGTGCTCTTTAACCGGGCCTTGCCATCCTAACGTATTAGAAACCTGTAAAAACGATCTTTTAAACTTTCCGTACTCGGTTCCTGCAAATCTTATTGCAGATATTAAATTTGATTCTTTATCTAATACACTATACATTGCTAAGTTTAGTGGCGAACTATGCTTTATAAAACGATTACCAAACTTAGACACATTGCCTAGGTCTCTTAAATTACTTGCTCCTGGAAACTTGCCTACAAAATCTGTCAAATCTTCAACAATACTAGTTACATGATTGTTTACTTCGCCTAATGTAAATTCTCCAATATTATTGTTTAACGGGTTTCTTTCTAAGTTGCTTGGAAAATCATAATATCCATTGTCATTTTTAACTGCTAACGAAGTTGTTTTAATTGTAACTTTGTCACCATTAGTTAATCCTGTTAGTGAAGTAAATGCAGGTTTTAAAAATGTAATTGTTGTTGCATTGTTAGCTGAAATACCTAATGTATAATCAACATCTTTAAAAGTTAAGTTGTTATTTAAAAATACACTAACAGATAAATCTGCAAGACTGGCGCTATTTTCATAAACATCTACATCAAATACAGACGTAGTATCATCAAATACATACTGTCTTATAACAGGTTGTTTACTATCCGTGGGTGCTTTTTGCCAACCGTTGGCATTTTTATAAGTTGTTCTGTTAGAATAGTTTCGAAGAAATCCAACATCCGTATTTTTATAATATAGTTGGCTACCAATTAAATATTCAAAGTAGTCTGATAGTAAATTAAAGCTAAATGTAATATCACCTACGTTTGTTATAGTTCTATAAGATAAGACAACTCCTGACTCAACATCAACTTTTCCAATTTCTGCTTCTTTATAACTAAAGACTTTGTTACCTTTAAATGACGTTGAATTATATTCTATAGTATCACTATAACTAACATTATTTTCATCATATAAATCAAACAATGGAGGTTGATTAACTTTAGTTTTTGTTTGTGCTTGTATCCATTTTGTACCAGTGAAATGATACATTAACCCTTTGTAACTATCACCCTGTGTTACTAAAACAACTTCGTCAATTAGAGGAAGTGTATCTGTTACATCAATTAAAGATATCTGTTGAACAGTTTGGTCAACTTCAATTTCTGGTCCATCAAATGCAAAGAACTTAACTTCAAATATTCTACCATTAACTAATACATCAGGATCTGCTGTAAATAATATTCGCATTCCATCTATTAAGTCTACTCCGTCAATATTATATCCGGAACTGCCTTCAATTATTGAAAACACATCAGTTGTGTGTGTATCTAATAAATTAACATTTTTCTTAGTTGCAGTACCAAAATTAAATAACTTTAGTCCTGCTTCAAATTCTACAATTGGACGCTTTGCTCTTGCTGATTCGTCTACACTAATTGGTTGGTTATTTAATGTTGCACTCTGTTCTATAACAGACTTATGGAACCATCTATTATATCTACTCCATAAGTTTCCATCTTTAGCAGAACGATTAATTAACGAGTAATCTCGTACTGTAGGATAACCAATAGCAGTATCAAAAGGTTGTCTATCAAATCCTTGTGCATCAAACTTAATATCTTGATTTGTAACAAATGCACTAGGAACTGTTAGTTCATCTTCTTTAATAAGAACAATCTTGTCTCCAACACCTTCAACATAATATTCACCTATTGCATATTTTGCAGGAGTTACTTCACCAATAAAATTAACTTTCATCCCGTTAGTTAAGCTAAATCCAGTGCCAGTAGTGTACGTCTTTTTTCCTAACACTTCTGCATCAATATCAATTGCTGATGCTTCTTCTATGTTAGCAACTTTTATTAAGCCTGCAGCATTAATATCATTATCAGCAACATAGTATAATATGTCAGGTGTATCTGATCCTGGTGTAAATGTTATAGTACTACTTTCAGTGCCCTGATTATCTATTTGCTGTGTAGCTGGTAGTAAAAACGCATCATCTAAATCTCGTTTTGTTCTAATAGTAAATGGCAATCCCGGAGTATTAATATCTAACTTATATGTAATACCTCTAAATAATTTAATAGTAGGGTTTTGGGTTAGGCCGTCTGGTGAAAAAACGTATCCAAAATTATCATCATTATCAGCTAGTGAAACCGTATATGTGCTTACTACGTCTGTAGTTTGTCCAGCTACGCCAACAGTTTGCGGTCCGCTTGGCAACCAATAATACTCTCTAAAATTAATAAATTTATCCCAATCAATATGGGGGTTCCAACTATAATATTCCTGTTTATTAGTAATGCTATGATCTTTAATTAACGGATTAAATCCAGTTAATTGATTCATATAATCATTATAATCTTTGTAGAATTTTACTGTGTTTAAATTATCTTTAATTACAACAGCTGGTTCAAACTGATAATTAGCCCTGTTTACTGAAACATCGCCAATGTAGTTGTCATCTTTATTAAAAGAGGTTGCGTTTTCTCTACCAAAATACCCATTTAACTTTTCAACACTTCCTGGTTGTACTAGTTGGTCTAAAGTGCTTGCTAAGAATTTACTATTAGGAGTGGTCCTAAAATATCTCGGTAAGTGGTCTTCAGTTTTTCGCTTGGCGTTTTTATCGCCAGTACCGCTTTTTTGATTATTGTCAAATGCCATTTTTGTTCTTCCAATTAAACACTTTGTATACCTGAGGATATTGTTACACTACTTGTTATAACTTCACCGCCTATAGCTTTTAATCTATTAGCTGTAACTGCATCAATAATTTGAATATTATCAACTGTTGCTCCGCTAATAAAAATTTCATCTGTTTCAGCTTTAATTTCAAACAAACTACCAAATACTTGTTCTGACTGATTTGGAATTAATAAGAACGTTACTACGTCTGGTGCAAGTTCAGACATTACATAGTTTGCCATTTCTGAAAAGAAAAACTTATCGCCGAAGTCCCAATTTTCTAGTGCAAAATATTGATTAATTGCTGCAATAATTCTTGACTTAATATCATTATCATTAAGAACAAGATCTGGGTTCTTAACTACTTTAAATGTTGCTTGCAAATCGACGGCTGCCTTTGATCCAAATAATACTTTGTACTTAACTGGATGATAAATTATTTCATCACTAAGTGACTTGATCTTAGATAACTCAGTATTATACGAAAGAAACAATGTGTCAGAACTAGCAGGTAATGGTAATTTACCTACACCGTTTAAGTACGCTCTGTAATCAGTATCATACCCTTTAGTTAAAATATATGTATCAATAATATTACTTGCACTTGGGTCAATCCTTGAGCTGTCATCTGCTCCATGAATGTAATGGAAAGTAATTTGATCTCTTCCTACTCTTGCTCTATAATCAGTTGTTTGTGTTAAATACCCTGACGTACTGTCATAAGTTTTAAATACATCAGTTGACGTAAAGTAAAATAGTTGACCGTTAGTATATGTACTTAGAGGAGCTAAAGATGTTGCTGATCCAAGTACAAGTATACCTAGTGTTGTTGTACTAACAAAATTAAAATCTTCAACGCCATCAGTTGTAGTAACTTTTTTCTGGAATATATATTTTGTTAACGGATTAGTTAATTCATCAACTACAGTATCAAATATATCTGGATCATCTACTACACCGTCGTCATCTGTATCAAAGAAAGAAACTTCTATCTTTTTACTATCAACATAGCCTTCGCCGTCTCTGTATTCTTCAGTAAGCTCCCAGTCATAGTTAACAGTAAACGGTGATGCACTATCTGGTTGTGTGTTTATGTTTAATATGCTGATTTTGTCTTTAACAATTTTTCCTGTTAGATTATTATAAATTTTATCTGTAGAATCAAAGTAAAACCGTATTTCTTGATCACTTTCAAAAATATATCGCATAGCTCTATTTTTAACTGTATAAGTTTCACCATTTGTTTCAAATAGTAATAACCAGCTTGCATCTAATTGCTGATTAGATATATCACCAGTTTTACCTGTACTAAATGCGGCGGCTGTATTTAGATTGTTTTCTGTAATAATTCTCCAGGACTTTGTATCTGTGCTATATCTTAAGCCAAACGTTTTATAAGCAAATACTTGATCAATTAACTGTGTTGAAACATCAGCTTGTAATGTTGACGAAATTCCTAATCTAATTTCAGATAACTTAGCACCTGTTGGAATAATGTCATTAAGTGAAACTGGTCCTGCTCCGGTACTAGCAACTATAGTGCCATCTCCTGTAACGGCAGCTATTTTAACCCACTTATAATCAACAACTCCTTTTTTACCTTGATACCCAACTGTGGATACTAAATCAGTATTAAGAAAACTTTGTCCTGTTGGTGGTAAAAATTTAACTAATGATCCCGGAACTATTAATTTTAGTAACGACGAAGTAAATGTTCCTAATTGCGAAGTTATATCAGCTGAATTTTTAAAATACCCTGTACTTAAATTTGTAGCCTTAGTTGACTGTGTCCATGTAATTCCTAAGTCAATTGTAGAAATTTTAGGAAAATTATTATAATAATAATTTCTTAATTTCTTGTTATTTAATATAGGGTTTATAGTATTAACTATTGCTCCTTCAATGTCTGTTTTAGTAACAAAACTAAAAGTTGTTTTAGGTTCTAAATTTTCTTTGTATAAAATTCCGTCAGTTCCGTATAAGCTGGTTTTACTATACTTTCCTGTAGCATCTATTAAATCAAAATATCTAGAAATGCCACTCGACGTCCTGTTAATAGATTTAACTTTAATAATTTCTTGACTAACACCTAATGGAGATATTTGATAATCTTCAGCAGTTACCATTCTATTCTGAGTATAGTAAGTTGACGGAGCATTTTGTTTAATACTTGCGTTTGTTTCACTAGTTGTTGAGTTGTCAACTGTGTATTTTAATTCGTAAGTAATGGTTAAAGTTTCAACTTTATTTAAAGATGACAAGTAAGGAATTGTTACAGTTATTCCTCTCATATCGTCTGGAGTAATAATAACTCTTTCATTCTTACTTACTCGATAAAATACACGGAAACTACCTTTTGGTAAGTTTCCAAATACACCATCAGAAAACATTAAGCTAATTCTATCATCTACTCTAGTTAATACAGAATAAACATTTCTTATATTCTTACTTAAACTATTATAAACTACATTATTACCTTCAACAGCTTCTACTTTAGTCCAAAGCTCATTTTCGTTTCCAAACGAATCTAATTTATATAACCATACATCACTATTATTAACATTAGTAGCATCAATAGCAACAACCTGGTTAGTACTAGGAGTGTTTATACTAAAAACACCTTCGTCAATTGAACCTTCTCTAAAGTGACTAAAAAATCCTGTATTACTACTTGCATTTCCTCTGCCATCATCTCTAAACAAGAATGCAAAATTGTTCCCGGGGAACGGAGCTTCCTCCTCAATTACTGTATTTGATATGTCAGTTGAAACAATTTCAAATCTTACTGCTCTGCCGTCTACATTTTTAGAAAAACTATATACAGGAACTTCTGTATTAGTGCTAATTATACGATATTGTTCTGTTGGAATACCGTCAGCTGTATCTTTTTTAATAGGACGACCGTATTTTGCATTAGCAGGTAATGCTGAATTTATTACTTTAATAAATTGCTCATACCAATTAGGATTTGTTGGATCATTCCATACTACAGTCTGATTTGATAAATTAGTATTATTAGAATCTAATACTTCTTCAGAAGTATTAACACTTTCGACTTTTAACAAGCCGTTTGCTGCTTGATTACGCTTGGGGTTGTAAGAAAGCAGTCTAGCTAATCGTAAAACAGACTCTCTACGTTCTGCTAATTCTAAGTAGTTTTCTCTTGCATTTAAATCGATACGGAATGATATATTTTGACCCATATATGCAATTAAGTCAATGATAGCTAAGTATTCACTTGATTCAATATAATCGTTAAAATCTTCAGGATAGTTCTCTCGAAGATAATTAATCATCGTACGGCGTAGGTTGTCAAAGTCGTAACTTTGAAAATCTGCATTACGAAATGACTGATAAACCCGCTTCCAGTCTTCTGCTAACAATAACCTATTTTGTCTATCTGTTGTTGACATTCTTCATTCCTTAGTTGTAACTATTTATGGCATATTGTTAAGTGCGTATATAATCTAGGTCTTTAAAAAGCCAGCATCTTCGTCAAACCGCATACGTAACGTTTCTGAAATATTAAACGGAAGATATGTTATAGTACATTCTATTTGTATTCCCTTTTCGTACTGATCAATTAAAATACTATCAACGTTAGTACGTGGATCGTTATTAATAATTTGAGTGACGTTATTTGTAATTGCATCTCTCAGTGTATCAGTTAGGGGTTCAAAAAGTGCATCCCATATAATTGTACCAAATTCAGGATTGCTTAGTTTTTCTCCTTGACGAATGTGAAAATGATTAATCAAATCTTGCTTAATTAATGCAATATCAAACAGCTTATAGGAGCTATTATCAGGATTAACTGTACTAAGTCCACGGTAGGTTGTTTTAGAACTAACTGCTTCTATTTTTTTATTACCAGGAACAGTTATTTCTGCATAGATTTTTTTCTCTAGTGTGCTCATAACGTATTTACCTTAATTTTAATCACCAACAAACACATCAGGAGATCCTTGAGCTGTTTCCGGGCCGCAGTGAGCGCCGCCGGCTGTTGGGCATAAACTGTCTGGGTTTGCTCCGTCTGGCGTATGATTTACTACTAATAAGTTATTAATAAAAACAGCTTTTGAACCAGCTATTAATGCTCCGGCTCCGTGGCTATTTGGATCGTTGTTAACTGATACTAATAAGTTATTAGCATACACTTTTCCTTGTCCAGCAACTACTGTTGTTGCTCCACATGATCTGGCATCGCTATGTCTATGTATTGCTGGCATTATGTTGCTCCGGACTGTTGATTATCAGCTTGCCTTTGTTCAGCAGTTAATAGAGTAGTTGGAGTACAATCTTTCTTCATAGTATCGTCTTTAGCATTTTTATCTTCTGCTGTTTTAACAGTTTTAATAACTGTTGTTGATGTTGTACCTGTACCTGTAGTACCTTTTGGTTGCACTATATTTGAAGTTTTTTTATTGCCGCCATTAGCAACGTCAGTACTACTATTACTTGCTATATTATCTGTCTTTTCTGGAGTATGTTCTGCTGGATCATAATTTTCATGTCCT
>Ga0115004_10000446_pt1 | contig 31390 bp, 26 predicted proteins | sample ArcticOcean_MG_C_10_FD_88737 | JGI IMG/M metagenome (GOLD analysis project Ga0115004, IMG submission 88737) | Marine microbial communities from western Arctic Ocean - ArcticOcean_MG_CB11_90 | ecosystem: Environmental > Aquatic > Marine > Oceanic | place: Arctic Ocean: Canada Basin | collected... | reverse complement strand
CACTACAACTCATTAATGGAGCCACCATGATTGTAATCATACGCTCTTTCCAATCAGGAATTGTTCTGGCAGACATTATTCCTGGAATCGCACAAGCAACACTCGATAATAAAGGCACCATGCTCTTTCCGTTCAAACCAAATGGACGTACCAATCTATCCATAATGAAAACGACACGAGATAAATAACCAGTCTCTTCTAAAATCGCAATAAATAAAAACAACAATGCAATTTGTGGAATAAATATAACCACGCCACCTATTCCTGGAACTATTCCTTGTGTAATTAAGTCTGTAAATACCCCATTAGGTAATGAAGATGCTAGAAAATCGCTTAAGCTAGAAAATGAGCTATCAATTAAATCCATTGGTATTGATGCAAACTCAAAAATAAATTGAAACAGAATGAATAAGATGAAAGTAAAAATAGCATATCCCCAAACTGGGTGAACTAAAATACGATCGAGCTTATTTGATTTACTATCTTTTTTTAATCTTATTACTTCAATTGAAGGTAAAATAGACGCTATACGTTTAAAACGTGCTTCAGTCTCAATTTCCTGCTGAGCAATGTTATCAACCATAGCAATAACTTCTGTTTGAAACGTATCCCCCTCACGTCCCTTAAACATTAATAAGGCACTCTGAATACGATCTATCCCCATTCCTGCACGTGCATTTGCCTCAACAATTAAAGCTTCTGGGAACAATTTCTGAATTTCATCTAGATTATATTCCTTATGCTTTTTTTTAGCCAAATCGGTCATATTCAAGACCATCATTATGGGCAGCTGCAAATCATAAGCCTGAGAGAAAAATAATAGATTTCTTTCTAAATTAGAGGCGTCTACAACGACAATTATTGCATCTGGATAATTGACACTTTGATTATTGCATAAGCTTCGATAAACAACCTCTTCATCCTTTGATCTTGGATAGATACTATACGTTCCTGGAAAATCGATTAGCTCATATTCTTCGTTGTCGACATTAATTTTACCTACTTTCTTTTCTACAGTAACTCCAGGAAAGTTCCCTATGTGTTGACGCATTCCTGTAAGTAAATTGAAGACCGTACTTTTTCCCGTATTTGGGTTTCCTAACAACGCTATTTTCATGCTTTGTTTGGTTTTAATTCTACCATTATTAAATTGGCTTCATCCTTTCTCAATGAAAGAACATATCCTCCAACATCAATTGCCATAGGCCCCGAAAATGGGGCACGGTATAGTACCTGAAGCTCCTTCCCTTCAATAAGACCCATTTCCATAAGTTTTACTTTCAATGAAGACTCTTCAATTTGGCAAACAATCGCCGTTTCACCGTTCTTTATTTTAGATAAAATTTGTGTCATTTTTAGAATCAATACAAATATACAAGCTTGAAATCATTCTGTTATCCCTTTTTTAGGGTATAATTATACCTGTTGTCTTCTGTCTTACAATTAAGCGCGCTGTTTCACGTGTCTTTTGTTGCAAGATAATCTCTTTATTAATCGTTACACGGTCTAATGTGGCTTGATCATAATGCCTTATAGTCACCAGCTCTAACCCTGTATTAAACTTGACATGGTAAATGTCCTTGAAAAGGGCTAAAATCTCTTCTATATTCACCTTTTCCTTATCAAGAAGAATAGAAAACTGTAATGCAGAATTTTGCATCAAATTAATCTTCGCGTTGGCTGCAGAAAGTCGATTAAAAATGTCGCTCAGGTTATCTTCAGCAATAAAAGAAAAGTCCTTTGGAGTAAATGAAAATAACACTTGATTCATTTTAAAAATGAACGAAGGGACTAATTGATCATTTACTGTGGAAGATTGAATAACTGTTCCGTCAGCTTGTGGGTCTATGAATGATTTCACATAAAGTGGTATTTTTTTATTTTGAAGAGGTTTTACAGTTTTTGGGTGTATTACGGACGCTCCATAGTATGAAAGTTCAATCGCTTCTCTAAACGAAATACTATCTAATTTTATCGTGTCGTCAAACCATTTTGGATCCGCATTCAACATTCCAGGTACATCTTTCCAGATTGTTACGTTTTCTGCATCACAACAATAAGCCATAATTCCAGCAGTAAAATCTGATCCTTCTCTGCCTAATGTTGTCGTAAACCCTTCATCCGTATGACCAATAAACCCTTGTGTTATTTGTATGTCATACGATTCAAATTGCGGTATAAAATGAGATTGAAATAGCGCCGTTGTTTTCTCCCAATTAATCTCCGCCTCGCGATACGCTTTATCTGTTTGGATCAGTGTAGTAGCATCCGCCCATTTAGAATTGAATCCCTGCTGATTTAAAAAAGCACTTACGATCTTCGTAGAAAGTATTTCCCCCGTTCCTACAATTTGATCATATTCAAAATCATAATTTAATCGTGGACTTGATTTGTACTTAATCTCTAAACTTCTAAAGACCTCTAAAACATCAGTATATATAGGGTTTGTCTTGTCGTGAAATAACTCATTCATTATCTCTAAATGAAACTGTCTTCGTTCCTCCACGTATCCTTGAAATAACGCTTCCTGTTTCGACATTAATGTTTCAACGATTTGTTCCATCGCGTTGGTTGTTTTTCCCATTGCAGAAATAACAATCCCAAGTTTTTCTATACCATACAGAGAAACAATATGAGCAACATTGCGTATTGATTTAGCGTCTTTCACAGAAGCGCCACCAAATTTGAAAATTTTCATTTTAAAAACTTTTACTAAAGTTAAAAATATAAAATAGGGAGAAGTAGCACAGTACAACTATTCAGCATAATAGCCATTAATTCAAACTGTCTGTAAGTATTCGCATCTCAATTACAGGAGAAATTTTCTCGTAAAGAATATTATGAACGGCTTCAACAATTGGCATTTCAACTTGAAATTTCTTTTTAATCTCCATCAAGCTTTTGGTTGCATAATACCCTTCTGCAATCATATGCATTTCCAATTGAGCTGTTTTTACGGAGTATCCCTTCCCAATCATATAGCCAAATGTTCTATTTCTAGAGAATTTAGAATATGCTGTTACCAACAAATCACCTAAATATGCCGATGATTTGACATCACGGTGTATGGGACTCATTTCATCAATTAAGTTTTCAATTTCTTGAATTGCATTTGAAATAAGAACAGCTTGAAAATTATCACCATAGCCTAATCCTGAACAGATGCCTGAAGCAATCGAATACACATTCTTTAGCACTGCTGAAATTTCCGTTCCTATTAAGTCATCAGAAGTTGTTGTTTTGATATATCTACAGGCTAGTAGCTCTGCCATTTCTTCTGCTACATCTTCATCCTGGCAAGCAATCGTTAAATACGAAAGACGCTCTAATGCTACCTCCTCTGCATGGCAAGGGCCACAAATGATTCCAACACGATCATACGGAATCCCAAAAGTCTTATGGATGAAACGGGCTGGAATTGCGTGATGCTCAGGAATAATTCCTTTTACTGCTGAAAAAACCACCTTGTCATTAAACAATTCAAAAGGAAAGTTTTCAAATAACTCAACCAAAAAGGCGGAAGGTGTAGCGATAATAACTATATCAGCAGGACGTATAATTTCGATTAAATCTGTACTGACATTGATTTTATTTAAATCAAACTCAACGGATTGCAAATAATTTGGGTTATGCCTAAATTTCAAGATATGACTAGCCGCGGCTTCATTTCTCATATACCAATTTAGCGAAGCAATGTTGTTGCTTAAAATTTTAACGAGTGCAGTTGCCCAACTGCCTCCTCCAATTACCGCTATTTTTTTACTATCACTCATAAATTCGAACGAATGGCAAAGATATTATTAATTATTAATTCATTTAAATTGCTGCTAAAAATTCAACTCGCTTGCTCCTTAGCACTTTATTCATAATGTATTTATTAAATCTAATTTACTTAATGAAAATAATGGTTTTATCCCTCGATTGGGAACTTTAGGTTAAGTGTTCTCTTAAAGAGATAGAAAGTTTTTGTACTGCACCAGTATTAAAGTGTGTTTACGAGCTAAATGAATAAATACGCTAAAATTTGAATGGTTTATTAGCTATGATAGGCAATTTGACATAAAATGTAGTTCCAATACCAACCACACTTTCAAAACTTATCCGACCTTTATGGTTCTCAATAATTTGCTTTACTATTGCTAAACCTAAGCCGGTTCCTGTACTTTTAGTTGTAAAGTACGGCACAAATATTTTTTCATGCTTTTCCTCAGGAATCCCAATTCCGTTATCGCTAATTGCAATGGTAATAAATCCATTTTGGACAACTGCATCCACTAAGACCTTGCCCTCTTGGCCCCTTGGGATTGCTTGTATCGCATTTTTTAAGAAGTTATTAAACACGCGCACAAATTGGTCTTTATCAGCCAAAAGAAACACTTTTTTTTGATTTGAAGAAAATGTTACTGCTGTGTTAATCTCTGAATTAAAGACTTCTCCAACCCCATTTATCAAAGCAATAACATCTAGCATCTCTTCAGATGGGTTTGGCATTTTAGCAAACGTAGAAAATTCATTGGCAATTTTTGTTAGTGCATCTATTTGTTCAACGATAGAATTTGCCACTTTTTTCAATTTATCACCACTGCTTGGATCATCTTGATCATATGTACGCAATAACTGTTGTACACTAAGTTTCATTGGAGTTAATGGGTTCTTGATTTCATGAGCAACTTGTTTTGCCATTTCTCTCCAAGCCATTTCACGCTCACTTCGAGCTAACTGTTGAGCCGTAAATTCAAGCTCTTCTAATTTTTGATTATAATCCTTAACCAACTCCCCAATCTCATCATCTTTATCATATAATATCTGTTCATTGTGCTTTCCAAATTTAACTCTCGCAAAGCTACTTTGTAAAATTCGTAAAGGTGCGGTGAGCCAGTTTGAGATGAAAATGGCGAGCACTATTGAAATAGCTAAAAGGAGTATGAAAACATTAATGATCGCTACCAAGAATTTTTGAATTTGATTCTCAAACTCCCGCTGTTGACCAAAATGCTGTAGATTAATGTATCCCAACAGACTCCCAGTAGAGCTATAAAAGGGTTTGTATGCTGAAGAGTAATTCAACTCCCCAATGTTTTCAAGGTGAACAAATTCACTTTGCTTCAGAAATTTCAAATGCTTGAAGGCTTTTGGATTCATCTGTTCACTGATTAAACCAACATTGAACACTTTTGGTCGAGAAGTTGCAAGTAAATATCCTTCTTTATCATACATATTTATATCTGTAAAGAATACCTTTGCAAACTTCTTCAGAATTACCTGCATGTAATTTCCATTCTCTGAAATAGTTAATTGCTCATATTCCCCAAGTTTCGATTTAACCTCTGTCTCCACAGAGTTGAGTTTTTCTTTAATTACTTCATCAGTAAGCTCGTTATATTGGTTGCTTACAAAAACCCCTGAGCCCCACCCGAAGGCTAACAGCGATAGAAAAACTAGTGATATTAGCACAACTTGGATTTTCAAGGCAAGGCTTAATGTTTTGCTGAAGCCTTTTTCAGAGTTTATTCTAAATAACAAAGGCAACAGTAGCAATCCGTAAAGCGTAAATAAATATGAAAATGATGTTATATAATCCACCAACTTTAATTTCTTAGTGGAAAGCATTACAACATCCGTGTCCGACTTTTTTAAAAAAAAATGGTTATATCCCATGTAATCAAAAAACCCTTTTTGTTTTAACGTGACGGGGATCATTAAGTCATGAGACGAAGGATAATTAAACCCTCCATATTTTGTAATCATTTTTCCATTATGATACTTTGCAATGGAATACGATTCAAGTGATTCAAAGACATTCGCTTTAGAAGAAATCAATAGTCTAGGGAAGCCAATTTCTTCAGGTATTTTCTTTGACTTTAGAGTGCAATATAACACTCCTCGTTCTCCGTTCCTTCCAGTAATATATTGACGAATTACATAGCTATATTGATTTGTGTAATCGTTAATAAAAAAGACATTCGAGTCAATCTGTGAGATAGTTCCTGATCGATCTAAAACTCCTTGCAAATCATCATATTGCTGGGTTCCTTCCTTTCTTTTATCAATCAGAGGAAAACAGTTATTGTCAAATAAATGAAACTCCATTTCATATCTTTCCCAAAAACCGTTATAAAATCGTCGCTCCATGCCCGCTTGAAATTTAGACAGGCTGATTGCTTTAGGATAACTTATCAAGCGTTTTAAATAGTTGTCATTTGCAATCCCCCGTTTAATAGAGGCATATTCAACTTCCGTTACAATGTTTTTCTCCGTTACAAGTTGATTCGCATACAATTCCCGTTCTCCCTTTTCTTTACGCTCATTAAAAGCGCCAATATTCGCAGCAGTTATAATTGAAAAAAGAAATAACAAAATAAGCCCCGTAGTTAACTGATTCGACTTATTATTTCGATATACAAGATAAAGAACCAGCTCATAAAACACTAAAGGAAAAAGAGAAGCTAAAAACAATTGGTAGCCATAATGTATCTCAAAGAAAAAGAAACTGACTGAAAGAATAAAGCTTAAAACCGCTAGTTGAGCTCCGGTAATCAATTGAATCTGACACGCCTCTACAGTTGCTCGAACAAATTTAAAATAAGCAAAAAACAATACTCCAAAACTAACTAAGGCTAAAGCTGAATAAATATTCAATGAGAACAGTTCGTCAATAGCCAAAGGGATTGACGAGTTTTCAATTAATCCTTTTGTTAAGTATAGAATTAACCCCCAGCCAATAAAGGATAAAGCAAAAGCGCCTAATGAGATGTATTTATTCCATTTAGATTCACTTATTGAAATAATTCGCTTTGATAAATAGTGCAGGACAAAAATAACTACGGCAACATTCACTAAATATTCGAAAAAATTTGGTAGCCATTCATTGGTTCCGTAAAGACTTGGCTCAAATGCAGGGGTTCCATGCATAAATCCAAAAAAGCTGTACTTCAAGGATAAAACCCTAAAAGCAAGTACCGTTGAAGGAATTATCCATTCCCACTTCTGAGGAATCCGTATTGATAAACGCGTAAGCACAAACAACCAAAGAATAACAGAGGTAAACAGTAAGAATAACATTATAACTGATTCCTTCGAAGTCGCTTCTTGATAAGGATTCGGTGAAATAGAAAAAACAAATTTTGAATCGTTTGAATAAATTGGATAACCAATCTCTTGCTCCAAAGAAATATAAGAAGAGAATGGTAAACTTAAATTTGATGCGAAATCGTTGACTAACTCATTGTTTTTATAAGAATAATCTTGCTTTACTAGCATTGAGGCGCAAACTACATAATCATTAAACACCTTTAATTTCGAGTAATACCAGCCATTTTGTAAGTGTAACAATCCTTCAGAGGGAAAGTGAATGTCTGCAAAGCGTATAATTGGAAGTTGGTTAGTATTCCAGAAAACTAGTGAGTCTTTATGGTAAACGTGAAGGTTATACCTGTCTTGATCATTGAACTTTTCCCATTGTTGAGCTATACCATCTTTCCTGATTTCTTCTGAATGAAAACGTAAAGCATTATCTAAAACTAATTCTGTTCTGGAAAATTCACCTTGAAATTGCTTAATGGAAGACTCGTAATTTTCAGAGTACGTTTTTAAAAAAACCCCCCAAAATAACACTGAACAAAGTAGCGCTACAATTAGGAGGTAATATTTTTTTAAAATGCTTTTTAACATGCTTTAGCCTCTTCCATTCTCCTCGCTATCTCTTTAACCAATAGCTCAAAGTCATGGTCCGAATTCGAATCATTTCTAAAATGAAAATCAGCGTCTTCCTTGTAAGGTAGCAAATAATTCTCGTAACAAGGCGCAACATGGTTGTCCCATTGATAAAGGATATCTTCTCTGGAGTACCCTCTTGTTTCTTGATCTCTATATAATCTTCGGTCTAATTGGACATCAGTATCTACATTAATAAAAACACTAAAGTCCAATTTGCTTCTTACTCCTTCATAATGGAAAAGAAATAGGCCTTCAACGAAAATTAAATCAGAAGGTTGAATAGTAACAAACACATGTTTATCTGGTGGAGAGTTGAAATGATACTCCTTCACTACTACTTGCTCATGGGTTTTAAGTTTTGCTAAATCGTCTGTCAATTTATTTTGGTCTAAAGCAGTTGGAAGGTCAAAGTTATAACACCCTTTTTCATCTTTAACTTGTTTCTCAATAGGGTAATAATAATTATCCATTGTGAAAATACTTGGTTTTAGCTCCTCAAAGTGCGAGCACAAACGTTTTAATAACGTTGTTTTACCTGACCCACTACCTCCACAAATACCTATGATCATCACCTTTATTAATTCAAATTGACAGAAATAGCCTTATCTAGTTGTCTAGTAATACAAGTAAAAGGGTCTTTTGACAAAATTACATTAAATTTTTCTTTCTTATCAAAGATAACTACTTGTCTAACATACAACATGTTAAACACACACCCATGATCATAAGGTTTTTATCTTGTTTTTTTGTACTTTGCGGTTGCTTGCACAAGCAAGTGTAATGTTAAACTATTAAGTACTATGTCTTTTTCAAGAAAAAAAATACACCTTGTAAAACTTTCTGCACTTTTCGTATTGATTCCAGCCTTATATTTATTTTCTTCCTCTTTCTTGCCAAGTGGCTATAATGGGCTAAACCTTGGCGATAGAATGCCAATGTCTAATTTAAACATGATGGGAGTTAGCGAAACTGGATACTCACTAGAATCATTAAAGAAAAGAAAAGGATTAATTGTTGTCTTTTCATGTAACACATGTCCATTTGTTGTTGGTAACGATAATTTTGAAGGATGGGAAAAGCAATACGATAATTTAAATAAATTAGCTTCAAAAAAAGAAATTGGGTTTGTTTTAGTTAATTCAAATGAAGGAAAACGAGATGGTAATGATTCATTCGAAGAAATGATTAAACATGCTAAAAAGGCACGCTACGAGATGCCTTATGTTGTTGATGAAAAGTCCAAATTAGCAGATGCATTTGGCGCGAAAACGACACCACATGTATTTGTCTTTGATAAAAACGATGCATTGGTTTATAAAGGTTCTATTGATAATGTTTGGGACAGTAAACGTACTAAAACTATACCTTATTTAGTAAATGTGATGGATTATTTAGCAGGTGACTCAACGCTAATTGAAAGTATAACACCACCACGTGGATGCAGTATTAAGCGCAAAAAATAACATATAAAATTCTAGATTATGAATGCAAAACTACTTATTGCCTGTTCGTTCCTGATTGTAGGACCGGCCTCTTTTGCTCAACAAGGAGATGGAGGCTTTCCTCGAGGAGCTAAATTGAAAACATCCTTAAACTCAATTGATGCGAGATCATTTACAATGCCAGATATCGATGCACTTAAAGCTGAAGATGCTATTGTCGACCCCTTAGGAAATGCGCCATGGCGATTTGGCTTCAATAATGAAACTGATTTCAACATGACAAATTCTGGGACGTGGTCAGCTCATCCTGATGGAGGTTTAATTTGGCAATTGCGATTAGAGTGTCAAGATGCACTAACAGTTAATTTAACATTGGATAGCGTAACCATTCCTGAGGGAAATGAGCTATATATTTACAACGAAGATAAATCTTTCATCTTAGGTAGCTTTACAGCAAATCATCTATATAAAGGTGAGCTTGGGACTGAGTTAATACCAGGAAGCGTCGCTGTTATTGAGTACTATGTTGCGGATGATAATTCTGATTTGAATAGAAGTTTACATATTAATAGGGTAACTCATGGCTATAGGTCAGCGAGAGATTTTATGGAAAAAGCATTTGGGTCTTCAGGTAATTGTAATATGAATGTTAACTGCCCTGATGCTGATCTCTGGGAACTTCAAAAAAGAAGTGCTGTGATGTTAGTTTCTGGAAGTAGTGGGTTTTGTTCTGGTGCTTTAGTTAATAATACACAAAATGATGGTAAGCCATATGTATTAACAGCTAATCACTGCTACAGCAATCCTACTTCATGGATTTTTAGATTTAACTGGCAATCGAATGGATGTTCAGACCCGAATAACTCCCCATCTTTCGAGTCATTATCAGGAGCAACGTTAAGGGCAAGAAGAACTCCTTCTGATTTCTGTTTAGTAGAGATTACTGGAGGATTAGTTGGCGGAACAGTTCCAGCTTCATATAATGCATTTTTATCTGGTTGGAACAGCCTAGACGTCATACCTGAATCTACGGTCTGTATTCATCATCCAGCAGGTGACATCAAGAAAATTGCCTTCGATGATGAGCCAGCTATTTCAGTCCAAGCAATGGGCTCTTCTGAAAACAATAGTAGCTGGGAAGTTCACTGGGACAGAAACACAACGACAGAAGGGGGTTCTTCAGGGTCACCTTTATTTGATCAAGATAAAAGAATCATTGGTCAATTGTGGGGAGGGGGAGCATCTTGCTTCAACTTGGACGCACCAGACTACTATGGGAAATTTTCTAGCTCATGGGAGCCTTCTGGAGGTAGTAGTAAACAATTAAAACCTTGGCTTGACCCTAATAATTCTGGCATTGGAGCTATTGATGGGCTATATATTGGAGAAGACCTTGCGATTGATGAAGTAAGTCCTACTATTGATTTTAAATTGTATCCAAACCCAAGTAATGGGGTATTCAATCTACAACTGAATATCGCTAATATTAAAGGTTACTCTTTAGTAGTAACTGACTTGATGGGCAGAATACTTTACACCTCAGAATTGACCTCAAATGATACGCCTGTTAATTTAGAGGGCGCTTCTAACGGAGCCTATTTAATGACTGTTATTGGTAATAATGTTAACTTGACTAAACCGGTGATCATTAAAGAATAAATACAACTAAGTTTTATGCAATGAAGGCGATTACAAAAGTAATCGCCTTTTTTTTTGGATTGTTCCTAACTTCGTATAAATTTGTTTAAAATTAACCACTATGAAATATCTATTACTAATACTTCTTGGAGTCTCTTTTATGGCTCAATCCCAAGTGAACTACACTGTTAAAGTCACTAAATTAAAAGCGTTAGCTGATGAATGCGATGGAGAATTTGTTGATCCTATTCTTGGTTTTACATTCTGCCCATTGGCCCCTCAAGACCCTGTTTTTCAGCTTTGGGTAAAGGCCGAAGGAAATAGCAACGAAACTTTTTACTGCTGGGCTTTTGACTCAGACGAGAATCAAGCTTATGGAGTATGGAATGACATTCAAGACGTTGAAATTGCAACTGAGACAAATATAGTTTCAGATTACTTGACATTTGAAGCTTCTGGATTTGAATCTGATTTTATCCTCGATGGAGTTTCTTGTTCAGGAGGGATTCCTCTAGTTGGTGATGCTTTTGCACTAATAAATCCAGATGAAGCAGTCCTCAATAGGCAAATAATTTATCAAATCCCTTTTGATAACATGCAAAGTGGTGTACCATATGTTCATACGTTATCTTTAGGAGATGTGTACTTTTTTGAAATTGAAATTCTGTTTTTTAATCTCGCTGAAGTGAATGAAATTAAAAATAATTTCAGTTTTACCATTGCTCCAAACCCGAGTAACGGAATGTTTAATATTAAGTTAGATAAAGCTATAGTAAAGGGTTTCTCTGCGGTTGTAAGAGACGTAATGGGAAGAGTTATATATGCTGAAGAAACGACTTCTAATAAAACTCAAGTTGATCTTTCAAATCAAGATGCTGGTGTCTATTTTGTAAGTGTCGGTGCAAAGAACACAACTTCTACACAGAAAGTAGTGTTGAAGTAAAAGACAATAAAAATTATATTAAAAAAGGATGACTAATAGTCATCCTTTTTTATGCAATCAATTTCATCCTTAAGGTCGTAGTCTTTTTGAGTTAGCCCCCCGGAGTCATGTGTTGTAATTGAAATACTCAACATATTATGCCTAATATTCAAATCGGCATGATGATTCATGCGATCAGAATATTTGGCTAATTCTAATATAAACTCAGCTAATTGAGTTTGATTCTCAAACTCAATTAGCCCTAAAATCTCTTTTTCTTTAACCAACCAATTCATTAATATTTAATAAATATGTTCTTAGGTTCTGTAAAAAACCTCAAAGCTTCCCATCCTCCTTCTCTTCCTACTCCTGAAGCTTTAACTCCTCCAAACGGAGTTCTCAAGTCTCTAACTAACCAAGCGTTTATCCAAACGATCCCCGCTTGAAGCTGATCCGCTATTCTATGCGCACGCTTTAAATCTGAAGTCCATAAGGTTGCGCTCAATCCATATTGTGTAGAATTCGCCATCATTAAAACATCTTCTTCTGTGTCGAATGGAGTTATTGTTACAACAGGTCCAAAAATTTCTTCTTGATTTGTTCTACAATCGAAAGCTAATCCTTCAATAACCGTAGGTCTCAAATAATATCCTCCATCATAAGGAGCCTCTAGGTTTACCTGTACACCCCCTGTTAAAACAGTACCTCCCTCTTCCTTCGCTAACTCAACATAAGAAAGGACTTTTTCCATATGCGACTTAGAAACAACTGCTCCCATTTTAGCTGCAGGGTCTTTTGGGTTAGATACAACCGTAGTTGCAACACGTTTAACGAACGCTTCCTTAAATTTATTATAGATTGATCGCTCAACAAAAATTCGTGACCCACAAAGGCATATTTGACCTTGATTAGCAAAAGACGATTGAAGTGTAGTGCTTAACATCTCTTTAAAGTCGCAATCTGCAAAAATTATATTCGGGTTTTTTCCTCCTAACTCAAGCGATAGTTTTTTAAACATTGGCGCCGCTGTTCTAGCAATGTTCTCACCTGTTTGCGTTCCACCGGTAAATGAAATTGCTTTAATTTTTGGGTGCTTTACAATCGCATCTCCAACAGATCTACCCTCACCATGTAGTATATTCATTACGCCAGAAGGCATCCCTGCTTCCTGAGCAACTTTTCCCAATAAATAAGCGGTGTAAGGTGTCACCTCAGATGGTTTTGCAACGATACAGTTACCAGCAGCTAAAGCCGGAGCAATCTTCCAAGAGAATAAATACAACGGTAAATTCCATGGAGAAATACACCCTACAATTCCGATTGGTTTTCTTACCGTATAATTAATACCAACCCCTTCCATGTTGTGTGATTCGGAGGCAAAATGTAAAATTGCTGTCGCAAAAAAATGAAAGTTCGATACTGCGCGAGGAATGTCTACATTAGCAGCTAAAGACAAGGGTTTCCCATTATCTTTTGATTCAGCTTGAACAAATTCATCCATTCTCGCTTCAATCCCTTCAGAAAGCTTTACTAGAATTTTACTCCGCTCTTCGATCGACATTTTAGACCAAATGGGAAATGCTTTTTCAGCTGCTTCTACAGCAAGCCTGACATCTTCCTCATCAGAATTAGGAATAAGGCTATAAACCTTTCCTGTAGCAGGTTCATAATTATCTATATACTTCCCCTTTGTAGGGTCACAATACTCCCCATTAATGAAATTCTGAAGTTTTTCCATGTCCTTATAATTGAACTGTAAAGTTACCTAAATTATTCGCCTTGATTGTAATATTCGGATGACAGGCCTATATAATAAATAAGTTAAGACAACACCTATTCCAATACCTAAAGCATTAGCAACCATATCATATCGAGACATGGAACGACCAGGGACAAAATGTTGAGCAACTTCAATTAACCCGCCATACGTCAAACAAAGGAGAATAGCTATTAAAAAAGTTTTCTTTGGTTTAAAAAATACTAGCCCAGCATTAAACATCAAAATCGAGTATGCGATGAAGTGACTTATTTTATCATTTCCCACAATGAATTTTTCCAAAGAGGTTAAGCTCAGGTAAGTGATTCCAACAAGAACTATAATTAATGAAAACCTTAAAATCACTCTAAAATATGTTTAACTAATTCTTCACTAAAGCGGACCATATTTTTCATCTCCCCTGTATTTGCATTTCGCAAGGATTTAAAAATGATAAGTGCAGTTCCATTGGACTCAATGTGATAGATCTCTTCACTTTCTAGAAATCTTGCCAAGCTCGTAGTGAAAAGTTTTCGTATAGATGATTCATCTTCCCCCGTTAACCTTAAATTACTAGAAAATATTGGGCTCTCGTTAAAATCAATGTCTTTCCCTGTTTTCAAAGAAAGTACTCGATCAAATAGCTTGTCAAAAATTCCTTCTTGATCAATAACGAACGCGGGTATTTCTTTTGGAAGATGCAGTAATTGAACTGTTGTTTTATACACCTCTTTTGAAAGCATTGCTCCCTCATCGAAGACAATATCGCTAATCTCCCAATCCACTCCTAGATCAGAAAAATCACCTGAGATCACATTTGATTTCTTCTCTAACGGACGAGATTGAAAGAATTCAAAATCTAATAATTCAATGGAATCTACTTGTTCTTCTCGCGTATATAGCCAGCCATTATCATCTGAAATTTTATTGATTCGTTCCTGACGTGGTGAGTTTTTTTGGTGATTCGGAACGATTAAACTCTTTATAGCCAAATTATGATTTGAAGCGGACACATGCTGATTTAAACCAATAATTTGTACGCTCCCCCCCGTCAAAAGATGAACTCTTCGAAAATCTAATAATTTCTCCTGGAACGTTAAGTCTACCAATCTAGTTTTTGATAAGTCTATCTTTAAATGCGCGCCATTTGGGATTTTTTCTAAGAGCCCAATTAGACGTAACATGGATAGGAAATTTGCAATCCCTTTTACATTTAAAGTATAGGATCCATCTTCATTCTCTTTACACTCTGTTCCTGTATTTACAGTCATTTGAATAAACTGTGGAATCGAAACACGAGAAATTAATAAGTGCGCTATCAATGTAATTGACATCCCCCCTAACAATCCTATTAGAGGATCTTTGTAAAGTGTAATTACAATAGTGGCAGTGAAAAATATAATTTGCTCTAATCCTTGGTCGTAAATCTCTCTGAACAATCGAGGGGATGCAAGCTTAATCCCAGTAATAACTAAAACTGCTGCAAGTGCCGCCTTCGGAAACATTTGAATTACTGGAATTAAGAGTAACACAAAAAGCATAATGAATAAACCATGAAAGAAATTTGACCACTTCGTTTTTGCGTTATTATGAACATTTACCGTACTTCTCACAATAACGGTAATAATTGGAAGCCCGCCAATAGCACCCGAAATAATGCTACTAATTCCAACACCAACTAAGTCTCTATTCATATTCGTTTTTCGCTTGTACGGATCTAATTTATCTACTGCTTTTGTTCCTGCAAGTGTAATTACCGTTGATAAAAGGTTAATAGAAATCACCGCCATCCAGAATGTCCCCGTGAAAACTTTAGAGAAGTCAGGAAACACAAACCCCTTAGTCCAATCGCTTGGAATATCAATTAAATAGTTTTCAGGTGCTTTAAATGCTTCGCCTAAAACAGCAATTTCATTTACTTCTAAATAATTATAAAAAATTACGATTGGAACAGCTATTGCTAAAACCCAAACAGGTGCCGGGATAAAGTGAAAGACTTTATAGCTGATTCGAGCATGGAATAACAGTAAAATTATTCCGATTCCTGAAATTAATGCTATAAAAGGATTTATTTCTGGAATTTTCTGAATAATATCTACTAAAATCCCAACTGTGTTTTCAGCATCTGAACTCGTTCCCATCGCAACGTGCATCTGTTTTGCAAAGATTATTATTCCAATAGATGCAAGTATCCCATGAATTACTGTAGAAGGAAATATTTCTGCTATTCGTCCTAGCTTAAATAAGCCGATTAACACTTGAAGCATCCCAGCAATTATAATTGCAGCGAGTACATATTCGAATGCTTTTAAGGTCCCACAGCCATCATCTAGCGCTATAATTGCTGCTAAAACAACTCCTATTAATCCCGCTGCTGGACCATTAATCGACAATGCGCTACTTCTAAAGAACGTAGTTACAACTCCACCGACCACAGCTGTAATCAATCCGGAAATCGGAGGTATTCCGGCGGCAACAGCAATAGCTAATGACAGTGGCAATGCTACAAGTGAAACACTTATTGCTGCAACAACGTCATTTTTCCAATGCTTGGCAAGACCCTTCAGTCCAGTAAATGGTATATCTTCTTTAATTTTAGACATTTAATGCGAATAGTTCATGAATATATGAATTTTTGAAAACATTTTGTGATGTATTAGTCGAGAAACAAAGCTGAAGCGATATAATCGGCTCGTAATTTCCCTTCTTTAGTTAAAGTAAGCACCTGATTATCTTCCTTTATCCACCTTTTTTCTTTAAATCCATTTAAAGCTAAAATAAACTCCTTCGTAATCTTTTTCAACTTGGACAACTCACTTAATCTAACTCCATAGATTGTTCTTAACCCAATCAATATTCGTTCATTAAACTGATCTATATTTGATAATTGTTCCGTTTCAATATAATTACTGTGTTCTTTAAACGCTTTTATATACTGCCTGTTATTCGCTATGTTCCAACTTCTTGATGTTCCATTGAACGAATGTGCACTTGGTCCAACTCCCATATACCATTCTCCCTTCCAATAATTTGAATTATGTTGCGACTCAAAACCCGCCTTACTGAAATTAGAAATTTCATACTGTTCAAACCCATTAGCTTCAATAATATCAAGTAATTTTGCGAACTGATCAGACTGCGTATCTTCATTTGGCGGATTTATTTTTCCTTTATTAACCCAATTACTTAAAGCCGTTTTATCTTCAATAGTTAAACAATATGCCGATAAATGAGGGACTCCCATTTCCATAACGCGGTTAACGTGCAAGCTCCATTCATCCATTGAAAGCTCGGGCAAACCATAAATCAAATCAACGGTTATATTTTCAAACCCATGCTCTTGAGCCAATGCCACACAAGACAATGATTCATTTACGCTATGTGCGCGATTCATCCAGTCTAAATCTGATTGTTTAAACGATTGTAATCCAATACTCAATCTATTAATTCCATTCTTCTTCCATATCCCAAGTGAAATAGAGCTAATATCATCTGGGTTTGCTTCAATGCTAATTTCAGCAGTTAGACTAACAGAAAATGTTAAATATATTGTGTTTAGAACTAATTTTAACTCAGACTCTAAGAGAATACTTGGCGTTCCCCCTCCAAAATAGATAGTATTGATTTCCTTATCCTGAAGGTATTCCTTTCGTCCTTGAATTTCAAAACAGATAGACTCAATCATCTCCAGACGATAAGTTTCAAAAGTTGTACTAAAGTGAAAGTCACAATAAGTGCATTTCTGTTTACAAAAAGGAATGTGAATGTAAATTCCAGCCATAATATAAAATTAATCAAATGAAGTCCACTTTTAAGAAATGTTAAAAAATTACCAGATCTTTTGAATCCAATTAATATTTAATATCTTAATAGTCAATTGATATGGGATTAGACGAACAAAAGCGCCGATTAAATAAAGAGCTCGACGAGTTCAATCTTGTCTTGGGTCAAATTTTACCTCGCTATTTAGAACTCATTAAAAAAGAAAAAACAACACCCGAAGAAGACAAAGAACTGAGTGATACAGAACATACTTTACTAGAGATTAACACAAAAATTGCAGAAATTAAAAGTACGCTAGATCAGGATTTGTTTGGTGAAATCATAAGCCTCTATTATCGAGTCAAAACGAAGGCAAGGACAGGAGATTTAAATTCTAAGCTGCATTTAGATCGACTTAGAACAAGATTTCAAACCTTCATAGAGAAAGATCATTTTTTCAATTGGAATTAGGTATTAAAGAAAAAAGTCGAGAATTTAACCTCTCGACCTTTTTTGAATATCATATTGATTTAAAGCTCAAACTTGATTCCTTGTGCTAACGGCAAACTATCTGTATAGTTAATCGTATTTGTTTGACGGCGCATGTATACTTTCCAAGCGTCAGATCCAGGCTCACGTCCACCGCCTGTTTCTTTCTCTCCGCCAAATGCTCCACCAATCTCGGCCCCGGAAGTCCCGATATTAACATTTGCAATTCCACAATCAGATCCGGTACAAGCCAAGAATGCCTCAGACTCTTTCAAGCTGTTCGTCATAATTGCTGAAGATAGTCCTTGAGGGACATTATTTTGAATAGCGATAGCATTTTCAACACTTCCCGAATATTTCATAATATATAATATTGGCGCAAACGTTTCATGCTGTACAATCTCGTAAGTGTTTTTAGCTTCAACAATAGCCGGTTTCACATAGCATCCAGACTCATATCCTTTTCCTTCGTATACTCCACCTTCAACTAAGATATTTCCTCCTTCGTCTTTTGCTTTTTCTAAAGCAGATAAATACATGTTTACGGAATCGTGATCGATTAATGGACCAACATGATTAGTTTCGTCTAATGGGTTACCAACTTTTAATTGGCCATATGCATTAACTATTGCGCTAACGAATACGTCATAAACATCTTCATGGATAATTAACCTTCTAGTAGAAGTACAACGTTGCCCCCCAGTTCCAACAGCACCAAAAACAGCGCCTGGAAGAACGATTTTTAAATCTGCAGTAGGGGTAATAATGATTGCATTGTTCCCTCCTAATTCTAATAAAGAGGTCCCTAGACGAGCTCCAACTGCAGCGCTAACTGATTTCCCCATACGAGTAGACCCTGTTGCGGAAACTAAAGGAACGCGTTTGTCTTCAGCCATTCTCTTTCCTATTTCAGCACCTCCAATAACTAATCCAGAAACTCCTTCAGGAACCCCGTTAGCGGCAAAAACTTCTTTTGTAATTTGTTGACAAACAAGAGCAGTAATTGGCGATTTTTCAGATGGTTTCCAAACACAAACATCACCACAAACCCATGCAAGAGCTGTATTCCAGTTCCAAACGGCAACAGGGAAGTTGAATGCTGAAATAATGCCTACAATTCCTAATGGATGATATTGCTCATACATTCTGTGTCCAGGACGCTCAGAGTGCATAGTTAATCCATGAAGCTGACGAGAAAGACCTACTGCGAAATCACATATATCAATCATTTCTTGAACCTCCCCTAAGCCTTCTTGTAAGGACTTCCCCATTTCATAAGAAACTAGTTTTCCTAAAGGTTCTTTATATTCACGTAATTTTGTTGCTAGTTGACGTACGACTTCTCCACGAGCTGGAGCAGTCCATTTCCTCCATAATAAAAATGCTTCTTGTGCTTTGAGAACTACAGCTTCGTAGTCTGATTCAGTGCCAGAATTTACAGTTGCGATAACTTTTCCGTCTACTGGAGATATTGATTCTATTTTCTCCCCGCTTGTATTAAGCCAATATTCTCCTGTTGAGGCACCGCTGTTAACCGGATCAATACCGAATTGAGCTAAAATATCACCAATTCCTAGGTCTGTCATTACTTCTGCCATATGCTGTATTTGTTAAGTTTATTTTTTGTCCTACAAAATTACGTGAAAATTTTGGTTTTACACAGGTGAGAAGTGGTTATTCTTTTGGAATCAAAAGACATTAAGCCCTCACTCTTTTCGCTGCCAAGTCCAATAAGCCCCTGCGGCTAAGGCCCCCAAAGTTGTAGCTACTAAATATAACCACAAATGTTCCATGTGACCTGAAACAACAGCCGGAGCTAAACTTCGAAAGGGATTCATACTTGCTTTAGATATAGGCCCTGCATATAATGCTTCTAACATAACCGTAGTTCCAATTGCGATCGGAGCAAAATACTGATCAATTTTTCTCCCTCTTGAAGTTAGCAGGATTACAATCATAAGCATGAAGGTCAAAATGAATTCGAGGACAAATGATTGCCCTTCTGAGCCACTGGGCAAGGAGGCCCCTAAAAACTCATTTTCTGGAAACATATATTTCAACGCAAAACTGGCAACAAATGCTCCAGTCAATTGAGCGCCCCAATATGGCACTAATTCTTTTTTTGAGTGCAGTTTTAGAACAACTAACGTCAAGGTTACAGCCGGATTCATATGGGCGCCAGAAATTCTCCCATAGGCAAAAATCATAATCATTATGATTAACCCCCAAGCAGTTGCAACACCAAAATGTGAAATCACGCCTTCCGTTTCCGTATTTATGACCATTGCCCCTGTCCCACAAAATATCATAAAGAATGTGGCCATCATTTCAGCTACATACCGCTTCATAAATACGCTGAAATAAACTCTTTAAAATACAATTTAACCAAATCTCTAGTCGATTTGAAACTTGCATTAATTTCCTTTTCTGTTCCCTTAGCTTTTGCAGGATCTGAAAAATTATAATGAAATTTAAATGCATTCGAAGGAAAATAGGGGCATCGCTCTTTTGCATTGTCACAGACTGTGATAATAAAATCAAATTTTATATCTGCATATTCATCGATATGGTTTGATTTATTTGATGAAATATCGATCCCATCCTCCTTCATTATTTCAATCGCCCTCGGGTTCACGCCATGTATCTCAATACCAGCGCTATATATCTCTACTCCATTCGGAGCAAAGGCTTTTAAATAACCTTGAGCCATTTGACTTCTGCAGCTATTTCCTGTACACAGGACTAATACATTCTTACTCATAAGTCTAATCAATTAACAGCATCCCGAACCAGGTTCGCAACTATTTGATTTTGTTGTCTCTACTATTTTCACTCTAGGTTTTTCCTCTTCTATTGGAGCACAACAAGCTGAATAATCAGCCGAGCTATACTTAGGGTCATTAAATTCAACGTCTGCATGGAAATAATAAACCTCCCACTGTATTCCGTCTGGATCAGTTACCCAAAACTTGTCTTGTACAGCATAGCAGCATGAAGTCCCTATTTCTTCTAGAGAAACAATTCCTTGCCTTCTTGCCATATTCAATCTTCTCTCCATTTCTTCTTTTGAATCTACTTGAATTCCAAGATGACCAAAATTAGAGTTGACTAAGACTTCATTCTCTACAAATGAAAGAATCAATCCTGGATTAGACAATTCATATTTTGCATACCCTTGCTTTAGCTTAGAGGCTGGTTGGCCTAAAAAAGTAGAATAAAAATTAACTGTCGATGCAATGTCTTTTACATATAATGACACGTGCATTCTTGGATATTTAATATCGCTCACCTGACTTTGTTTTAGCAACAATCTGAATTCTTACAGTTTGCTGAATTAAATAAATTATTCATTTGCTCATTGAGCATATTCCAATTATCTGCATTTATACAATAACACATACTAGTGCCTTCAATAGTTCCTTGTATTAGTCCCGCAGCCTTCAAATCTTTGAGATGTTGAGACACTGTTGATTGCGCAAGTCCAATTTCTGTAACTAAATCAACACAAACACAAGCTTCTGTCTTAATAATAGACTGCAATATCGCAACTCGTGCAGGATGCCCCATCACCTTCATCATTTTAGAAATTTGAAGCTGTTCTTCTGTGTAATTTTGTGTTTTCGTTAGCCCCATCGTAATAATTGTATATCGCAATATTACGATTAATCTTTTAAATGGCAATAAAAAGTTGAAAACCCTAAGAACCTTACCAAGGTGTTCGGCATGACAAAAGCTACCGCTTTTTCTTATATTTGATTAAATCAATCAATTTATAGATGAATTCATACGTACTAATCATAGCTCTTTCGGGCATTATTATTCTTAGTTTCTTTTTCAATATAATATCGAAAAAAACGAATATTCCAGCCGTTCTACTTTTAATCGGTTTAGGGATGGGGATCAAAGTTGCTATGAATTTCTACGGGCTAATTAACTCAGATTTAAAACTAAATAGTATCCTTGAGGTATTAGGAAACATAGGTTTAGTAATGATTGTTCTTGAGGCAGCTTTAGACCTCAAGTTAGAAAAGAAAAAAATTGGCTTAATTATTAAATCCTTTCTCATTGCTAACCTCGGTATTTTCGGCTCTATGTTTGCCCTTGCAGGTTTTTTCATGTATATATTCCCAGGAACAGCAATCTATACAGCGGTTGTTTATGCAATTCCACTGAGTATAATGAGCAGTGCTATTATCATTCCAAGTGTTGGTAGATTAACCAAGAAAAAACGTGAATTCATGGTGTATGAGAGTACATTCTCTGACATCATAGGGATTATGGTTTTCTATTTTATGATTGGCGCTGAAGGAGGAGCCGGCGAGGGAAGTCTCTTATGGGAAATTGTACTTAACGTTGGAGGAACTGTGGTTCTTTCAGTTGTTGTTGCTTACGTCATGGTTTACTTGTTTCAGCATTTAAAAATGCAGGTGAAACTCTTTTTGATTATTGCCGTATTACTTTTACTTTTTGCAATTGGTAAATACTTCCACCTTTCTTCATTATTAATTATTCTGGCGTTTGGTATTGTATTGAATAATACGGATGTTTTCTTCCGTGGTAAACTTGCCAAACTTTTTGATAAAGAAAAAGTAAAGCCTATTCTACATGATTTTCATATTCTGACTTTAGAATCTGCCTTTTTAATTAGAACGTTCTTCTTTGTTGTCTTTGGCTTAAGTATTTCGTTAGCTTCTTTATATAATATTGAAGTAGCAATTAACAGTTTGGCTATTGTTTCTATTCTTTATCTTGTTCGCTATATCTTTCTTAGATTATTCGCAAAAAAATTCCTTTTTCCAGAGTTGTTTATTGCTCCAAGGGGGCTAATTACAGTTCTATTATTCTTCGTTTTAATGAAGAGTGATACGATAGACATTCCAAATTTTGACACTGGCTTATTACTTTATCCTATTTTGATTTCTAGTATGATTATGATGTTTGCACTGATTTCATATAGAGGAGAGAATGTAAAAGACGTTATTATGAAAAACATCCCATTGCTAAATAACAAAGATAGTGGGGAGTCAATAGATGTTAGTATTGAACACAATACTGAAGAGCAAGATATTGAAGAGCAAGATATTGAAGAACTGTAGAATATTTGTTTTGCTTTTTATCGTCACTGCTTGTTCTAGTTATGAGCAGGTTGAGTTTAAGGAGAAAACTGATCTCTCTAAATATTTTTATATTCAATTGAGTTCAATGGTTCATATCCCTTACTGCGGAGGTGGTTATCCGAGTCCTGATAAGGAATTGCCCTTGGACAAATTCATTACTAAGAATGGCTGCGAAAATGCAAATCAAGCCATATCTGATTCATCCTGCTTTTGAAATGGAAAAATACGCCTGATTTTAAATTTACAGTAAAAAGAGACACAAGCTTCTAGGTTGTCTATCCCTCGGCCTATTTTACAGGGGAAAATCCTTGTATTATATATAATGTCCCATGCCGTCCTTGATCGATGTTGAGGCTACCAGTTAACTATTAGCTTTCCTGTTGTTTCACCTCTTTCTAGCGCTGAGTGAGCCTCCGCTAATTGAGTCGCTTTATAAACACATCCAATTTGAGGCTTTATTTTTCCTTCGGAATATAAATTAACTACACTTTGCATACAAAACTCTAAAACTTTAGGCTTATTATCTGCTATTTTGAGCAGATTAACTCCGAGAAGATTTTTCGATCGCATCATCAAACCTATTGGGATAATAAGTCCCATCTTGCGCAAAAAATTAAGCTTTGAAAGCATTCCCCACTTACCATTTGAAAGCTCAGAGCCTCCAAACAAAACCATTCTTCCCCCAGAGCCAAGTAGTGCGAAATCTTTCTTGAATGTTGACCCTGCAACGGGATTGTAACTGATGTCAATTCGCTCTCCGTTTAGTGCTTTTTTAATCTGTTCTTGATAATCAGAAGTGTTATAATTTACAACGATATCAGCCCCTAATTTTTTTACTAAACCTTCTTTTTCTTGGCGTCCCACTTTTGCTATGACACGAGCCCCTTTCAGTTTTGCCAATTGAATCAGCATCGTTCCCACCCCACCGGCAGCGGCATGGATAAGTACTGTGTCAACTTTATGAACTGGCACTAAATATTCTGCCATATAAAATGCCGTAACCGCTTGCGTACATAATGCTAAAAGTTCTTCGGCAGGCTGAGTCCCAATATCTACCGTAGCATGATCATTAGTAATAACATGCTTTGCATATCCTCCAAAACGGCAAAAAGCTACAACACGTTTTCCAAGTTTTGATTGATCTGCATCAGGACCAACATGGGCTATTTTACCTACAACTTCATAGCCAACGATACATGGAAATGCGGGCGCCTCTCGATAAAGCCCTTTTCGAGCCATTACATCGGCATAATTCAATCCAAAAGACTCTACCTCAATCAAGACTTCTGTCCCAACCGGCAAGTTCAATTCAAATTTTCTTAAATCAAACGCATCGTTTGCCTCACCTTTTTTTGTGAGAAAAAATGCTTCACTAAAAATCGCTCCCATTACTTTCCTTCTTTTCCTTCAATAACAATGACAATCTCTCCTTTTGGTGGATGAGCCTCATAATACTCTTTAATTTCTTTTACCGTTCCGCGTTTGTATTCTTCATAGATCTTTGTTATTTCGCGTGCAACACATACTTTTTTATCTTCCCCCATAAACTCCATAATTTGCCCAAGGCATTTGACTAAACGATGTGGAGATTCATATAAAACAGATGTTCGTTTTTCTTCAGCAATTACCAATAAACGCGTTTGACGCCCTTTTTTATGCGGTAAAAACCCTTCAAATACAAATCGATCACATGGAAACCCACTTGATACAATTGCTGGAATTAACGCAGTAGGACCAGGTAAACATTCAATTTCAATACCCTTTGAAATACACTCTCTAATCAATAAAAACCCAGGGTCAGAAATCCCGGGAGTACCTGCATCTGATACTAACACAGTAGAAATGTTAGCTTTGATTTTATCAATTACACTAGACAATGATTTATGCTCATTGTGAGCATGAAAAGGATGCGCAGGCTTAGAAATATCGAGATAATTTAAGAGTTTTTTTGTTACACGAGTATCCTCGGCAAAAATTAAATCTGTTTCCTGTAAAATGCGTATTGCACGCAATGTAATATCCTCAAGGTTTCCTATCGGGGTAGGAACTATATAAAGTTTAGACATATTTTTAATCTTATCAGGTCAAAACTACATAGTCCTGCAGTAAAATCTGCACAAATTGTAGTCTTTTTTTAAAAGCCTACTCTAAACACATGAATCTAGGCCTTTTGTTAGCAAAATCAATTGTCTTTTTTTCGTTTCAACGTTGGAAGTTTCGCAGGCTCAAATTCAATTAACGTCACCTCTAAATTATTGATTTAAAGATGCCTATTTTAAAATCGGTAGTCAAATCATGTCACATTAAACGTATGTCACACGCTTATTTAGATGGATTCTAAATACATAAATCATGACAAATAAATGACAAAAGAAAAGCAAGAACTCAGCATCTTTACGCTGTGAGAAAGAATAAAGGCTTGGAAACCTTACATATCGTCGCGTTTACGCACCATAACCTACCTGTTTCAGAGATAGGTAAATTACATATTGAAGAAGGTAATCAGCAAGAGCACCTGTCTGCCTTTAAATCTATTATGGAGCTGGATGAGCTAATGTTTCTTTCGACGTGTAATCGTGTTGAATTTGCCTTTGTCACAAAAAAAAATGTTGCCCTTCCTTTTTTAGATCGGTTTTTCCACGAATTGTATCCTGATTTTAATGACGAGAGCCGGTTGTTGTTCTCCTCTAATGGCTATGTTTACAGTGGATTAGACGCAGTTGAGCATCAATTATCTGTTGCTTCTTCAGTAGATTCAATGGTTGTTGGGGAGCGCGAAATCATCACTCAGGTTCGAGCGGCCTTTGAAAACTCTCGTAAGATGGGGTTGACGGGAGACCTACTTCGGTTAATGATTCGCCATACTATTGAGACAGCAAAAAAAATCTATACTGAAACAAGTATTGCTAAACGTCCTGTTTCTGTTGTTTCCTTAGCTTACCAAAGGTTACGCCAACTGAATGCGTCATTGGACTCTCGCATATTAATCGTTGGCGCTGGTGTTACGAATACTAATATGGGGAAATTTCTTCGTAAGCATGGGTTTACCAACTTTCATGTTTTTAATCGTACTTTATCAAAAGCTGGAAAACTTGCTTCTGATCTAAATGGTGTGGCGCTGCCATTAACCGAACTAACTTCATTTAATAAAGGATTTGATATTATCATTACATGTACAGGTTCAGAAAATCACATTCTGACACCTGAAATATATACACACCTTTTACAGGGTGAAATATCTCGTAAAATTGTCATTGACATCGCAATTCCTCAAGATTTATCTCCTGAGATTATTGATGTGCATCGTGTGACCCACATTTCTGTTGAGATGCTTCAGAAGATTTCAAATGAAAATCTAAAAGTACGCTCAAAAGAAATTCAGCATGTTGAAGAAATCATTTCTAAGGCACTCTTCGAGTTTAAGCACCTCAATCAGGTTAGAACAGTTGAGTTAGCTATGCGTGGAGTACCAAATAAGGTCAAAGAAATCAAAGCCACTGCAATGAACGAGGTTTTCAAAAATGAGTTGAATAGTTTAGATGATAACTCTCGCGAGACACTTGAAAAAATTGTTGGTTACATGGAGAAGAAATACATGAGCATGCCGATGGTTATGGCAAAAGAAATTCTGCTTAAAAAACACTCTTAAATGAAAACAATTGTCATTGGTTCTAGAGGAAGTGCTCTTGCTTTATGGCAAGCTAATTTCGTGAAATCTGAACTTGAAAATTTGGGCTGCACTGTTCAATTGAATATTATCAAAACTCAGGGAGACGCGATTCAACATTTGAGCTTTGACAAGCTAGAAGGAAAAGGTTTTTTCACGAAAGAAATTGAAGAAGCATTATTAAATGGGCAGGTTGATTTAGCAGTGCACTCACATAAAGACCTTGAGACGACACCTCCTGCAGGATTGAAAGTCGCATGTGTTTCTGAACGTGCAAACCCTGCAGACATCTTATTAGTTCTTAAAGGAGCTGTTGATGAAACTCAAAAGTGGTCATTGAAAAAAAATGCTACTGTTGGAACATCTTCAGCACGAAGAAAGTCACAAGTATTAAAATATCGTCCAGACACAACAATTAATGATTTAAGAGGAAATGTTCCTACACGTATTGATAAGTTGAGACAAGGAAATTATGATGCGATCTTATTGGCTAAGGCTGGCGTAGACCGTTTGAAATTAGATTTATCTGACTTTTTAGAAGTCGTTTTAGATCCTGCTGAATTTGTGCCTGCACCAGCTCAAGGAGTGTTGGGATTACAAATTAGAAATGAAGACGATGAGCTAAGTGCCATTCTTCAAAAAATGAACTTCCCAGAAGTTCAAAAGCGCATTGAATTAGAGAGGAAAGTATTAAACCTTCTAGATGGAGGATGTCAATTGCCCCTTGGAGTTTACTGTGACGAAACACATAACTTATACGTTTCATTTGCAGATGGTATTGAAGGCGAATGCACTCAATTAAAATATAAAGTTGAGGCATTCGAGGGGATGGCTGAAAAAGTGATTTCAGATTTAAAAAAATAACCCGAGATGCCTAAACGTATTTTCATATCCAAGAGCAATTCAGAATCTGTTGATTTATCTGCATCTTTAAGCTCACAAAATACTGAGCTTATTACGCACTCATTCTTACATTTTGAGGGGATAGAGTTTAATGTAGAGGCTCCCTACGACATCATCTTCTTTACGAGCCCTAGGGCTGTTCTATTTTTTAAAGTTAGGCTAGATATACCACGAGAGGTAAAGATCGCTTGTACTGGGCAAAAAACAGCAGATTCACTAGCGATACTAGGCTACCATGTTGATTTTAAAGGAGAGAAAAGTGGAGACATTCAACAAGTTGCGGCCAAATTTAAAACTTGGGCAGAAGATCGAACGGTATTGTTTCCAATTTCAGACATTTCCCTTCATACTATTTCATCTCAATTAAATTTAAATTCCGTTATCGAAGTTGAAGTTTACAAAACAATCATTCAAGGCATAAGAGTTGAACCTTGTGATATTTATGTATTTACGAGCCCGTCGAACGTTGATGGATTCCTGATTGAAAACGAAGTCCCAATTAAAGCGAGAATAATTGCCTGGGGCACAAGTACACAAGATGCTTTAATCCAAAAAGGATTTAAGGTCGAACACACCATGGAAGAGTCGTCGATTAAATCACTTGTCGAGTACCTCTAATAAAAAAAAGCCCACATTTGGAGGCTTCTTAATCAAAACTTTATTTCACAATAAAGTGTGCCACTTTACTTGATTTAGCACTATTCAAGCGAATGAAATACATTCCATTTGCTAAATCCTTTGTGTCAATTAAGACGTGATTAGATCCTGAAAGGGCTTTAATAGTATTTGACTTCAGCTGTTTTCCTGAAACGTCTTGAACTGTCAATTGCATTATATCTTCATTCGCAACTGTAAATACAATGTTTAATTCTTCATCAGCTGGATTTGGATATAGATTTAACCCTAGTATTGTTACTTCTTCCTCACTTAATGATACTAATTCATCAGAAGGACTTCCTTCATACATATTGATATTATCTAGGTAGAAGTTGTTTCCTTCCCCTGATTGAAACTGAAATTTATACCTGAAGTTGTCTACGAAGAAGTTACTTGAGATATTTGTCATGTGAACAGTTGTCCAGTCATCCTCGGAGCCAGGTGTAAATGGTGTCGATTGCTGATCAGAAGAGAGCTGGAAACCATGCATTGTTTTTCGTATTACCCATGATGCTTCACAATCATTTGAAACAAAAACTCTGAACCAGTCATCGTCATTTTCATTCTTACGTTTATAAGCATATCGGAAACTCAAGGTTATGTTATTGGCAACGCCTGACAAGTCAACCGGGGTAGAAATAAGTTCATCATAACTTCCTTCTGCTTCTCCGTTATTCATTAAAGAAACACATTTTTGACTATTTAAACCAATACTATTGTTGATTTCAAACGCTTCACCTTCTTCATTCTTAACTTCCCATTCATTAATGTTATTTAGTGTAGAGTACGTCTCAAACCCTTCTAAAATAGGTATATTTTGTGAAGCAGGTAGCACACGAATATAAGCCGTTTTCACTTCTGAATTACTTATTAAACCATCTGTCGCTATCAAGGCAACTTCATAAATCCCAGGAATATTATATGTAACCACTGGGTTTTGTATACTTGATGAAGCAGGAGATCCCCCAGGGAAAGACCATGTCCATCCGTTTACAACATTGAAAGAACCATCTGTAAAGTTGATTACACCTCCAGCACAAATAGTTGTTTTATCAGCGTCAAATACTGCTTTGCATAAATAAATATTTCCATCAGCTCCTGTATCAATTATGTTTTGGGCGCTCCATAAGTTGTTTCTTCCTCCAACGCTAGATTCTAGGGCATCTCGCATACGTTGTTTTTGCCCTTCAGAGAACATTCTTCCGCAATGTGAATAATCCATGTAGTTTTCTATTTGATCTTGAATATCAAATCCCCAATAGCCATTATCTTGATCGCAAGAATTTAAGGGGTTTGGATTAGTTGAGCTACATGAGCCTCCTTGGATTCCAGCACATCTTGGGGTGTCATCCACTAAATCATCCTCGTCACAATTCTCCGATTCGCTCGGACTATTACTATTTCCCCACGTATGCCTTAGGTTTAACCAGTGACCTATTTCATGAGATGATGTAGATTCATCAAACCCCCCTGAAGTACCAATAGATCCAACAGCATCGTGAATTACATGAAACCCATTGCCCATCGATAACCCTCCCCATTGCGGATATGTTGTGTACCCTAATGTGATTAGAGAAGACCCTGGAGTAGAGATTGATCCTACTACAAAAATATTTAAATACATATCTCCTGGCCAATCAGAATTATACACATCATTTCCATCTCTAATTGCCTCAACTTGGTTCAAATCACCATCATTGCTCACTATAGGATTATATGTTCGTGTTATTCCCATAAAACACGTTCCGTCTGGTGCCTTCGTAGCCAATACAAATTCAATTTCAATATCCGCTTGTGAACCATCAAAAACTGAAGCTACCATATTCGCATCAGGATTTTGTAGTCGATAATCTTCATTTAAGATTCTTAGCGCATCTAAAACTTGTTCTCGACTAATATTGTTCACTCCTCCATCATGTAAAATATGAAAGACAACCGGTATTTTATAAACTGTTCCTTTCGGGGAAACAATTGGAGTTTCATTAGCCGCAGCTAATTGTGACTGCAAATAGTTTTGCTGATATTCAGGTAACAATGCATATTCTGCCGTTTTCTCATCTGTCCAGCAAGGAACAACTGTTGGTTCCTGTTGAGCAGAAAGGTTAAAAGCCGAAGTCAAAAATAGTAGTGTGAATAAAATGTTTTTCATAAGAAGAAAGATAAAAAAGTGCCTTACAATGAAGTCCTTTTTTGTGTTAATGTCAATTATTTCACAACAACCTGAACCGTTTGTTGAGCGTGTCCAACTTTCACCTTTAAGAAGTATAATCCAGAAGATAAATTACTTGTCCCTACTAAAGCTACGTTTGACCCTGTCTTTGCTTTTACACTGAGCTGACGTACCCTCTTGCCAGTAAGGTCTTGAATCTGAATAGTTGCATCCTCATCATTCTCGAGATTAAAGTAAATATTTAAATCTCCATCTGTTGGATTAGGGTAAACCCCTAGCCCCGAAACTACAGAGCCTTCGGTTAACCCTGAATTAGCCGTTACTATTTCATCTGAAGGGGCTCCGTTATATATGTTAATATCATCAATGTAGATATTGTTTCCCCCTCCTGCTTCAAATGCAAATTTATATCTGAAGTTGTCTACCCAATACTGACTTATAATGTTTGTCATATGAACAGTTGTCCAGTCTGACTGAGAAGACGGAGTAAATGAAGATGTTTGTGTTTGACTAGATAATTGGAAGCCATGTAAAGTTTTCTTTAAGTCCCAATTTTGACCACAATCATCAGTTGCATAAACTCTGAACCAATCATTATCACTTATGTTTTTACGCTTGTAAGCATATCTAAAACTCAATGTAACCGCTGAAGTAACCGCTGATAAATCTACAGGGGCAGAAATCAGTTCGTCTATCGTTCCAATAGACTCATTATTGTTTGCTAATTTCACTGACTTGCTTCCAGTATAGGCCGTATTTGTTGATAGTACAAACCCATTACCCTCTTCATTCTTAATTTCCCATTCATTAGTATTATTCAATGTAGAATAAGATTCAAACCCTTCTAGGAAAGGCAGAGCACTTGCCGCTGGCATAACGCGAATGTAAGAGTTTTTCACCTCAGCATCAGTTGTTGAGCCGTCAGTAGCTGTTAATGTTACTTCGTAAATCCCAGGAGTGCTATAGGTAACCGAAGGATTTTGGCTTGTTGATGAAGCAGGCGAACCACCGGGGAAAGACCATGTCCATCCACTTACTGTATTATAAGAATAATCTGTAAAGTTAATTACGCTTCCAGCACAAACTGAAGTTCTATCTGCCTCGAAATCTGCTCGACATAAATATAAATTACCGTCAGCTCCTGTAGCAAT
>Ga0115004_10000433_pt1 | contig 31854 bp, 4 predicted proteins | sample ArcticOcean_MG_C_10_FD_88737 | JGI IMG/M metagenome (GOLD analysis project Ga0115004, IMG submission 88737) | Marine microbial communities from western Arctic Ocean - ArcticOcean_MG_CB11_90 | ecosystem: Environmental > Aquatic > Marine > Oceanic | place: Arctic Ocean: Canada Basin | collected... | reverse complement strand
TTCTTTTGTTTGTTGCTTAGGATCTATCAACCTGTTACACTGGGATGAAATTAAAGAAACAGATGCTATAGAAACATATGTGTATTTTCTTAATGCTGTAATGGATGAGTTTATTATTAAGTCTGAGACAATGCCTGGTATGAAAAGAGCTTATAATTTTGCAAAAAATCACAGGGCTGTTGGTCTAGGTGTTATGGGTTACCATTCATTATTTCAATCAAAGCTTATTGAGTTTGACTCACTACAAGCTAAAGGTTTAAACAGTGAAATATTCAGAACTCTTAAAGACAGAAGTGAAATAGCATCAAGAAAGTTACATGCAGAACATGGGTACAATTCTATTAGGGATGGTTATGCTAACACAACTTTAATGGCCATTGCTCCAACTAAATCAAGTTCGTTCATTCACGGAGCTGTAAGTATGGGTATTGAGCCTATCAAGTCTAACTACTTTATTAAAGATCTTGCTAAGTCTAAAACAGTATATAAGAATCCTTTTTTAGAAGCTCAATTGGAAAAGCATGGTTTAAATAATCCTAAGACTTGGCAATCCATTCTTAAAAAAGATGGAAGTGTACAGCATTTAGATTTTCCTAATAAAGGAGTGTTTAAATCTTTTGTTGAGATATCCCCTAAAGAGATTGTATTACAAGCAGCACAAAGACAGAAGTACATTGACCAGTCTCAGTCATTAAACTTAATGATTGATCCATCTGTTTCAGCTAAAGATATAAATAAGTTATATATGTATGCCTGGGAAGAAGGAGTAAAGACTTTGTACTATCAGTTTAGTAAAAGTTCAGCTCAAGACTTTGCACGTAATATACTAGAATGTTCCTCTTGTGAAGGTTAAAGACGTCATTAACTACTAAAAAGCACCTTAATGATGGGTTTATCATACATTAACCCCCGGCAATAACACCGGGGGTTTTTTTAATTTTTAACTCTGAAGGTTTGTTCTTTAATTAAATTGTCCCATTTTTGTATACTATATAAAATAGGCATTGCATCTTTCCAAGCTTTATTTACTTTTAACTTTCCTTTATTAGGTTTGTTTTGATAAACATAATCTGAATCAGAATAAAACTCATCATTGCTTTTAACTAACCATGCTGCTGGTGTCCAAAAACTTAAACTTAAAGCTTGACCCATTTCACCTAATGTTCTTGATGAAGCAAACGGAGAATCTGCCATTGCATGTATTTGTTCCCATGAATCAGGAGTAACTGGCATAAATAAAATAAGTTCTTTATAAAGTCTATCACCTTGATACCTTGTTAAATTTTTAAGTCTTTTAACAGTACCATTATCATCGTCATCTCCCACCAATATATTATCTAATAGTGTGTTTATTAAACCTACACTTATAATAATACTTATTTCACCCATTGTTCTGTAAACTCCAAAAAGTTTATTTTCACCTCTTTGTTCAGCAAAACCACCACCTTCATCAGCAGTTATTTTTTTAAAACCTTCACCATATTTTCTTATATCTCTATTACCTGCCCAAATTTGTTGTTTAACATATGCTGCAAATTGCCAAGCAGATTTATATCTACCTTCCATCCAACCCATATTTTCATCAAAATATTCTGATTGAAATCTTGCTCTAACAGCAGGCATAACCCATTTATGAAATTGAGCAGCTAAAGTTCCAAGAGTAGTACTTTGAATAACCATTCTATCTTCTGCAGCATAGTTACCATGTATTTGCTTATTTACTTCACGAATTTTATTTCTAAAAGCATATCTCCATTTATCAGTGTACTCCTCTTTAGTACCATCTTTATTTATTATTGTTGTAAATCCTTTTTGTAAAGATAGATTGTGCGTTTTACCGTTAAATTGCATTGCATCATATAATGATAATGTTTCACCAGTATCCTCATTAAGAACATTTGTATCCATTAACATTGCTATACCAACTTTAGTTTGTACATTATATTCTGCAGCATCTTGCAATATATAACCCCAAGCTTTAAATCTTGACCATAAGCTTTGTTGATCATTTTTTCTAGATGATTCACGTATATCGGTTGAATCATCCATCATTCTAAATAAATCTGTAAACGCTTCATATTTATTATTAGGTTTATCTGGATCATAATCAGATATATTCATTCCTGTTAAACCTAATGTAGCAATGTCTGCTAAATCAATTGCGCCACTTGCTGTTCTTTTTATAATGCCGGGCAATGCTGTTAAATTATATTCTTGACTTGCTCTAAAATAACTCTTTTTAGAAAAAAATCTGCTTCCCAACATTTCTATGTTGTTGTTAATTCTACCCATTAAGTAGTTATTAAAGTTACCAAACGGGTTAAAGGCTACATATGCTAAAGAAGATTGTGATATAAGAGCATCAGCAATTTTATCTACTGCACCTTTACTTATCATTTCATTATCATAATAAACCATAGACAAATACTTACGTGCTCTTTTTAAACTATTTGAATCACCTGAAGTTTCTCTTTTAAATCCTACTTTTTTAAGTGTGTTTCCTGCTGTACGCCCTAATAAACTTGTTGTTTTACTTGATGGGCTATATTCTTTATTTTCTATAACTCTTACTATTGCAGCCAGTGTGTCTTCTATTTCACCCATTACTTCATAGTGTTCAGCCATAGCACTAAACTTTAGTAAACTTGATCCTAAATCAGAACTAATTTCCCCTGCTGAAGGTTGAACTCTTAATTTTGCTATTCTGCCTTCTATAACCGCTTTATCAGCTTTATATCTTTCTGGAGACATTTTTCCTTTTTTATAAGTATCAGAAAGAATAGTTAGTTCTGCTTGTGCTGCTTCTAATGCTCCGTCAACTCTTGGACTGCCTGTAAAACCTATAGGCATGGAATTAGTAAAGTTTCCGTTTTCATCAAGTATTACAATTTTTTCTACAGCTGTTTCAGTAGTAATGTTTTTTATAGATCTGATTGTATTAGAATACATTCTAGTAAAAACATTCGGTTTATTTTTTAAATCATCTAACAAATTATCTCTTACTATAGGATTACTACCTATCATTTGAGATATAACACTATCAGGAAGCATTTGTAATAGTTCTTTTTCATAATACTGCACATAAAGTTCATAAAATTCCCTTTGTGCAATTGATAGAGCATCTGTTTTACTTGGATCAAATATGGCTTTGTATCTGTCACTACGCATATCTTGACCTTGTGATCCATCTTTATTAACAGTAAATTCATTTATAACTCTGTATTGTACTTTAGGGAATCTACCAGGTTGTTGTTTTACAACTACACCTGTTGGCATATCATTGCTATATGATGCTTTTGAATATTTTTTAAAATCAAAATGTTTTAATTGCCACTGATCATATAAAGAATCTTTTATTCCACTTTTTCTTTGCCACTTACCGTAAGTACCATTGCTTACCCAATTTTCATACTTTCTTCTTTCTTGTAAAAACTCATCTGTATACCTGTGATATTCTCCATCTATTCTATTTCCACTTTCATCTGATCTTTCAGCTTGCCAAAAACTACCATTTTCTTTTTTCTTTAAAGCTAAAGCAATGTTATAATCTATGTCTTCTTGAGATGCCTGAATAAGATCGGTAACATCTCTATATTGATACATATGACCATTAACATCAAATAACTCTTGTCTTAATTCAAATTGTTTGTCAGCATAACGTTTTCCAATTTTTTTTACATAGCTTCCTGTACGATTGCCATCTGAATCAAATACATGCATATAATCATATATTTGATTTTTACTTCTACCATCAAGTTTTAATAATTTATTTGCTGCAGAGCTTATTACATTTTCTCTAAAACCAATTTTGTCTAAAAGAATTTGTTTTTGTTCTTTATATATTTTATCAATTACTGCAAGTAAAGTATCTGATGATGTAGCTAAATCTCTAGTTTGTAAGTCACCCAAACTAATATCATCACCTATTGTAAGTTCATCTATTAAATCTTGCTCAGTAAAACCACTACCCTCAACACCAAACTTTTTGTTAGATCTATTTCTAACCACTTCCTTTACAAAATTAAATATAGCATTATTTACAAGACCTTCTTTTCCTGATTTTAATTGTGTGCCTCCAACAAGTTTATTAACTTCTACTTGTAATTTTAAAATTAACGTTTTTTGTGTTGCATTTAATTGAACGGTATCCTCAACAACATACAAATTCTCAAATGAAGATATATACCTATTAAAATTTAAAACATAACTAATATATTCTCGTTTTGAAATATTAGCAGGATCTTCTATATATTCAGTAAAGTCTCTAATTTGTTTTAATGCATCACTTAATAATGCTGAATAAACTTTTGATTGCTCATTTGGACCTTTGTTTATTCCTTTGTTTATAAATGATATTGTTCTAGCTATATCATCTTGTTTTTCTTTTTCAGTTTTATTTGAAAATACTTTTTTACCTTTTAAATTTAATTTTTGTGCATCTAATAATGATTCACCATACTTATTTAATGCATCAAAAATAACAGATGAAGGAACTTGTTTTTTTGGATCAACAACTTCAGGTATTTCTTCTAAAGCTTGAGTATCTTTATCACCTCTATAGGGTGAACTATCCTGCTTTTCTGTAAAAGCATCCATTTTCTTTTTATTATTATTATCTATAGTTGATGGAATAAGTAAATCAACATAAACTCCATTTTGACTAGGTTTAGTTTCACTATGATCGTAACTACCTTCAAATTTCCAACTACCTAAATATTTTTGTTCTTTTCCTCTTCCTTCTATACCAACTTGAATATGAAATGTAGAAGCAGACATATCACCTTCATAAACATCATAACCCATATTTTCAAACATCCTTCTATAAAGATTTACTTGTAAATGATGTTGACCAGCTGTAGAAAGTTTATTTACACCTTTTTGCTTTAAAAGACTATCGTTTGAAAGTGCGTATTCTAAATTTGAATATTTTTGTTTTTGTTGGTTTCCTGTTGAAGTAGGAAAATCATAAAGATCAAGAATAGAATTTTTACTTGTTTTTAAATCTAATATTCTAATTTTACCATTTTCATCTATAATAATTAAATCTGCTGTACCGGCTATTTTTGTGGCTTTATCAAATACAATAACTTGAGATAATGCAATACTATTATGTGGCATTAAACCTCTTATAATTTCAGACATCCTAACAAATGCATCTTTCGCCTGCTCTTCATTAAGAATTTTCATGTCTTTTATTATATCATTAACATTTTCAAATGATACAATGGCATCTACTATACGATCAATATCATTACCCAAATCTAAGTTTAATTCAACTGATTCTAATTTATCTATATCTAGTTGTTTTCCTTTTGCAATTTTTTCATCCCAGCTTTTAATAGCTTCTTTAAGTTTTTCACCTGTAAGATTTTTTATAGCTTCTTCTTTAGCAATTATAGCTTCTCCTTCTTTATTGCTAAATGAACCTTTTATTGCAGTAGTAGTTGACATATATACTTCACTATTAAGTATATCCATATAAGTATGACTTTCTTCATCAAACACCATTATTGTATCTGAATCATTTGCATTAGCAGCACTTACAGATAATGTATCTATTGGTTTACCTGGAGCATGTTTAGCTACATGTGTAAATTTATCTACTATTTCTTTTTGTATGTCGTTTGCGGGCTCTTTAACTTTATCAATAACTCTTTGTTTTTTTGAACTTAAAGAATATTTTACTCTTTGACTTTTGTTAATGTTAAGATTAAATTTAATTTCTTCTGTATTTAAAAGTTTTGCAACATCGCTAAATGTTGCATTAGAATTAATAGCAGATATAGATATAGCTTTACCCGTTAATGATTTGTGAAAATCACCAATTACTGTTTTTAACCATTCTAATGCGTCTTTAATTAATTTAAGGAAACCTGCGGTTGGTTTAGATTCATATTCTTTTTTAAAGTGTCTGGCTAAAGCTTGAGTTACAATTTCCATGTCTCTTTCTTGATCACTAAAGCTTTTATCAGAATTATATTCAGATTCAATTTCTTTTACCATTTCTGGAAAGTTTCTTTTTGCTTCAGAAAGTAAACCGTTATATAATGATGGATTTTCAAGTTGTATTGCGTCTGTAAAAGGATGCAATACTTCTTCTATAGCAATTTCATTTGTTACTCTACCATTAACTAATATTACAGAACCATTATAATAAAATGAATTTACATTATCAAAATTTGAATTTTTTAGTTTTTTAGATGTTGGTATAGTAGCATGCAATTTTTCTGCATCTTTAACAGACATAACTTTCATGTTTAACTCAGGAAACTTACTTTTAAGATAGCTTATAACAGAGATAGCTCTTGTTTGATCCCAAGATCTTGACTTAGGTAACATATCTTTTGATGTAACAGCTTTAGGATTTACCGTTACTTTAAAAGTAAGTGAGTTTTTATCTTGTGTTTTATTAATAACATCTTGAGATATATTATTAATATTAAGATATTGATTTATTAAATTATTATGGTAATTAAATGCATCTATATTATCTTCAAATTGACCTTCAAAAGTTTTTTTAATAATCATACTATTACCCTGACTAACAATATAACCTTTTTCTTTTAAATTTTTTAAAACATCTTCCCCAAAAGATTTTTGTTTTGATAAATAAGCAGCTTTGGATTTTTTAGTATACTCTGCAGCTTCTGTTACAGTAGGAAATGCATCACTATTTTTAGTTTTTTGCCAAAGATTAATAACGTTATTTGTTGCCATTTCAGTTTTATATACTGATTGCAACGCTTTATATTCTGCTGTATTTTTGTTAGGACACTTAGCCATAGTTTATTTAATTTTATAGTATACAATTGTTTATTTCATCTATGAAAACTTCTTCAGAAGTCATATTATCAGTTGGTATATAAGTGCCTTCATTAAAAGCTTTAATCATTTTACCAATAGGATACAAATTTTTCTCACGCAATTTAGCTTTTTTTTCTGGAAACGGTTCTATTTGCTGATCCCAATATGTTTCAATTTTAGCATTTACACTTGTTAAATCAACTTTAAATTCTAATCCTTCTTTTAATTTTGAAGCATCGTCTATACCCAAACCTAATTCTAAATTTAATTTTGCAGCACCTTCTAATGCCCCACTAGTTTTAGTTAACATTTTTGGTTGCTTATTAGATAATTCGTTTCTTACCTCCATTAATACTTTAGGAAATAATTTACCCCACTTAGTCTTGTCTTGTGTATGAGTTAATGTAGCATTTCCTGTAGCTAATAATTTTTCAAGTGCTTGAGGGTATTGTTCAAAAGATTCTTTAATTAAATCTTTCATTATTTTTGGTGAATCATAATCCCAACTATAATTTTCAAAATCAACATCTATTCGCCTACCTCCTATTTTTTTCTTAGCAGCACTAGATTTAGCATTAAATATATCCTGAACCCAATCATCAACAATCTTCTGTAACATTTCAGGTGTAGTTGTTGTATCTGAAGGGTCAATACTTTGTGTATTGAAATAATCTTTTTTAGCAATCTGAAACGCCTCTTCTACTGACACATAGTCAACACCCTTATATTTAAATTGTCTAAAAGCAAAGTTACTCAACTCTTCATTCTCATTTGTTCCTGCATATATGTTTATTATTTTACCAGTTTGTTCTGATTTAGAGTTTATTTTATTAGATTCTATTTTTTCTAAAGCTGCAATTGTTGCTCTTACTTCTATATCTATTTTATCTTGTGTAAGTAAATTTCTATAATCCATCCTATTTCCACCAAACTGAGCTGCTTGACTTTCTTCAAATGCCCAATAAACTTCTTTATCATTATTATTTATATGATCTTGTTCATGAAGTACTAAAAATGTATTTATTAATTTATTAGTATTTAATAAATTAGTTATTCTTTCTATAGACCAATCTTTTTTTGCTATTTCTTCTAATACTTTTGCTTTTTGTAATGATGATTCACCACCTTCTTTACCCATAAAATAATTATAAAAACCTTCTTGACTTTCATTTTTAAGTAAAGGGTTTATTGTTATTTTAATTCCATCTGTTTGTGCAAATCTTTTAGAACCATCAGAGTTTTTTAAATTTTCATTTACAGAATACTTAGGCATTTCTAATGACTTTGCAGAAGTTTTTATTTCAGATTTTGTTTCTGTAATAGTTTTGTCATCTATAGTAATTTTAGACCCAGCTGCATCAACAATAACCTTTACATTTCCATTTTTTAAACTTTCTTCTAATGCTTTCTTTTGCTCTAATTCTAATAATGTATAGTCAATTTCAATAAACTCAGCATTAATATTAGTACTATCCCCTGTATTTTTACTATAAACACTTTGTCTTACATCTTGATAAGTAGGTCTTTCACCAAACATAAAACCAATACCATTTTGTTGATTTGACCCATATGTTTTGTCAATATTAAAAACACCATCTGTATCATTGCTTTCTTCTGCATTACGCTTATATATTTCATATGTTTCTGCACCTAGTGGATCTACTGATTTAAATCTTACATATAATAAATCAACTGCTTCTGGATGATCTTTTAAAGAAACAGTTAAAATATCATCTGATACAACAACTTTAGATCTATAATTAAATGTATATAATAATGAATTATTAACGTTTGATTTTAAATAACCATTTATAAACTCTTCAGAAAGTTCATCTTTAGTTAAACCAAATACATCTTGCATTACTGCATCAGAACCATTTCGCAAAGCTTCATTAGCTGTATTTATATGACTTAAATAATCATTCATTGTAAATGGACTAATCGCATCCATTAAAGTTCCATAAGCTAACTGCAAACCATCTTTAACCATCATGTAATTAATTATAGATAGAGCATCACTTCTAGTTTCTAATGAACCATATAGTTTAGCAAAAGATGTTTGCAGATCTATTTTTTGCAATTTATTTAAACTTCTAAAACTATTAGATTCCAAAAGATTTAATCCTGTATTGTTATTTAAATTTGTATAAGGGTTGCTAACTGCAAATGTTTTCAAAAAGAAATTGTCTTTTCCAACTTCTGTTTTACTTATTCTTTCAACTAATTTATCTATAGAATCTAAACTAGATGGATAAATAAAATCATTACTTAACGTTGCAATGTTTTTACTTTTATTTTGATAAGCTTTTATTGTTATATAAGAAAGCAAATCTCTTGATATTTTAGATGTATTTTCTTCACTATAGCCACTTGCTTCCGTATTTACATTTATTAAAAGTTTATCAAGCACACCTTTAAACTGAGTACTAGCAGATAAAAATGTACTAGGTAATAAATCATCCCTTATCGTTTTAAATATTTCTAGATATTTAGATTGCCACGTATCACTTTTATATATTGGAGATAGATCCATTATTGCTTCATCAGAATCTAAAGATTTATCTATTTGATTTGTTGTTTCAGCAATAGATGCCATATTTTTTCCAAGTCCACTAACTAAATTAGAAACACCTCTCATATTACTAGTAAAGTTTGAAACTGTATTTCCAGATTTAAATAAATTAAGTATAGCATTTAATTCTGCTGCACCTACTTCATCTGGAAACTTAATTGAATTTATTAGTAGTTCATCAGTTACTGGTATATTTATAAATTTTTCATTTTCTGGAAGTGCAGATTTTAAATCCATTAGCGCGGTATTTACTAACGCATCTACACCAGGATCCATTTTTTCTTTCTTGTTTAATGCTTCATTATAAATATTTTGAATAACAGGATTGTTTATTAAAAGCAAAGAAGTATGAATTGGTACACCTAATGCTGTTAAATTAGCTGCTAAACCTAATGCGGATCTATTTAATCCAAGTTTTCCTACTAATCTTTCTTTTGCATTATCTGTTGCCATAGTTATAAGAGAAGACATAATATCTTGCTTTCTTAAACCTGAAGTCCCATTTTCTAATTTTTCTCTTAAAATTCCAAAATCATTATATGTAACACCATTGATTTTAATAATGGGAGCTTTCGCATTTAATTTAATATTATATTCAGTAAGAAGACTTAAATACTGATTAGGTAAAACAATTGCACCAATAGCAGCACCTTTATTAGCTTTAAATGCTTTTATTTTACCAAGCATATTGTCAATATCAATGTTGTCTTCTCTTGATCTTTCTGTCAAAGGAGATATACCAAATTCAACCTTACTAGTTTGTGGTGTTGGTCTATCTTGTTTTTTTAAATTACCTTTAGTAGCCCTAAACCCAAGAGCCTTACCATTACCAAGCATATTAAGAATACTTTTATCCCTGCGATTCCATCCTGTTGTAGGATTATCCCCAAGCTGTTCTTTTAAATATTGCTGAGCTTCTTCATTAGTTTCAAATGATTTAGGGTTAATAGGCTTAGCTGAAAAATCATCAAACTCTACAACTTCAAATGTTTGTGGTGTTTTGTAATCAAGTATTAATTCTTCTACTGCATTTTCATTAAGTAAAACCGTTTCATACGCACTATATATAGCATCAACTCCTACAGCTCTTAATTTATCATAAGCCTTTTTGCCTACATTCATTATATTAAAACTAATTTCTTTGCCATTAGTATCTAAAATTACTCCACCTGCATCATTATAAAGTACTTTTGCATCTGGCTTAAGTTTTATCTCATATATATAACCTGTAAACTCATTTTCTGGTCTATTATCCTTAGTCCATTTCATGGCATTTTCACCTTTTTGTGCCTGTATTAGTTTACCTGCGGAAGTAAACGTAGGATTGTTTGGATCAAATCCTAATTTATGTGATAAATATATACCATGTCCTGCTTGTGATGAACCTGTTTGCTTCTGTTGTCTAAAAATATCTTTATTTTTACTTCTCCATTCTGGATCTATTTTATCCATCTGATGTTTTGTTCCATGATATAAAGGTTTATTACTTATGCCTAATTCAGAAGGTGTTTTTAAAGGTTTGACAGTATACTCTGTACCATCTATTGTTACTTTCTCGTCAACCTTACTAGTTTGTTGTGGTATTGGTATAGAAGTTTCAATTCTAGTAAGTTCTTGTAAAACTTTCCATTCATCTTCAAGAATATCTAATGCAGCAGGTGTATAAGATATAGGTGTTTCACCTGTTTTAGATTCTGTTACACCTCTATTACCCATTAATGCATACTTGTAATCTAAAATTTTATTATTTAATGCAGCTTCATATGGCTCACCATTTTTCTTTTTATAAGCAATATATTGTTCTTTAGATATAGGAAGACCTAACATCTCTAATGATGTAATAGCATCTTCATATCCTTTACCTAAAGCATCACTAACATCTAATGCAGAAGGATTACTTACTTTTATAGCTTGTTTATCATTTTTATAAAGTCTTAGGGCTTCATTATAAACTGAACTTTTTTTATTTACATTGTTTTTTATATATTCAATGTAATCATCGTATTGTTCTTTTTCAGTAACCCCTTTACCATATTCAATAAAAACTCCATTTTTAACATACCATTCTTTAATTTGAGCATATACTTTATCAATATCAAAATCTGCTCCTGATATTTCTACAAGCTCTCTTGCAAACATTGCAACTGATCCATATACAGCAGGTAAAAAGTCTACATATTTAGCATTAATTGTTGAATGATTATCTTGAGATGGTATACGTATTGCAAACAATTTAGATATAGCTTCAGGCATTGATCTATTACCATTTTCAACTAAATCCATAACCTCTTTAAAATGAGCAGGCATCATCATTTCAGTATATCTCTCTCCTGTTTCTTCACCCTTACTATCATATGCTTTAACACCAGATCTTAATCTATCTTGTATTACAACAAATCCTCCTTTTGGTATTTTAACTTCAGACCATGTTGGTTCAGCATTAGTATCTAATCCGTTTGTTGGTTCTGTTAAAGAAGGTTTGTCTTTCATTTTATTCCAAACATTTTCTCTAATAATTTCTGAACGATCAGGTATTCCATTTTCATCAAAGCTATATACTTTTCTATATACACCTACACCAAAGTCAGAAACTAAAGCTAAAGAATGACCTGGTAACTTTTCTGACAAACTGCCCTTGCTTAAATATGTTAAGAATAATCCTTCAAATTTATCTGCTGTTACAGGATTGTTTAAATTGTATTGCTGTTCTCCATTTATAGTATTAAAAAATTCTAATAAATTACTGCTTGATTCAGATGCTTTTAATCCTTGCTGTGCGTATTTTAAAAATGCTGTTAGGTTAGGTGTAATTTTATTTGCTTTAGCAGATATTTTTAATTCATCCATTAACCCTATAGTACCATCTTGTTTTTCAAAAGTATAAATTAAATTTATTTTATTTTTAATTTTAAGTTCAACTCTTCTTCCAGTAGCTTTATTATAAGCCTTTCTAATTTGACCTACATTCATTCCCAACGCTTCTACATACACATCATCCGATTGTTCTGATGTTATAATGTTTTTGATTTGTGTAGGATCAATAATTTCTAACTTGTTAGATGGCATTTCTACTTGTAAACCTAAATTTTTAGCATTAAGACTGGTAGGTTTATTTGTAAATTCATTTGCATTTTCTAACTCATTTAAAGAAGTTACATCTTGTTTAAGCATTTTATATGCACTTAAAGGTGCTGCTATAGCAATTGAATTATTTTTTAATTCTTCTGCTTCTAGCTTTACTCTTAAATTATGAAGTTTAATCATATTAGGTTTTGCAACCCAAATCGGTGGTTTTGTAGAATCTGTTTCAACATTATCTGAAGTTAACTGTGGAATTAAAACAAAAGCAGACATTTTAATAAATGTTCTTCCATCCGCATAAACTAACTTTCTAGAATTAAGCATTGCACCATTTTGTACAAAACCATTTTCACCAAATATTTCTTCTGAGGTAATATACTCACCTCTTTCTATCCTGTCTATTAATGCAGCTTGCATTGGTGTAAGTTTTCCAAATCCAAACTCACTATGTCTTAAACCTTTTGTAGTATAATACATTTGAGCATCTGCTTCTTCTATACTTTTATTAGAGCCAAGACTTGATTTTCCAAGAGGTTCTTCAAATACAAACCCGCTTATTTTTTCAGTAGTATGATTAATACCTAACTCTGGTGCTGTTATAGCACTATATGCACTAATTGTTGCTGCATTTTGCGCCTTTGCTCTTTTAATTGCATCTACACCATTCTTTAAAGTTTGTGCCTGATCCCCTAATAATATTTCATTTAATGACTTAGTGTTAATCCAATCATTAAAAAATATTTGTTTTAGATTATGATCAGCATCATTAATTAGATTTAACATCTCAGCACTTTCTTCAAAATTATTTGCTGCTTCTAATCCATTCTTTATACTATTACTAATTTCTTGATTTAAATTTAAAGTTGCTAATTCAGATTTAAATTGAGTAAATTGATCTTCTAATATATTATTAAGGTCAGATTTAAACTGATCTTTTGTCATGTTAATTTCATCAAGAGCTTGATCTAAAGTTACATCTCCTCCTCTATTGGCTATTTCTTCTAATTGAGTTTTAATTTGAGGTGATAATAATAATTCAGAGTTATGTAATTTAAAAGCTCTTCCATTATTATCTTGGTTATAACCTACTATAGTTCTTTCAGTTTTTGTTTCAGCATTGTTTTCTCTTTTAATACGGTTAAACTCCGTTTCAATAAAATTAATATAAATATTTAATGTTTCATCTGTTATAGTAGTAACTCCATTGGATGTTAATACTGTTTTTAAAACGGGCATGTAAGCTAAATCACCAGTATTAGATGATTCTAATACTCTTATTAATGATGGAAACAATGCAGTTTTTATTGTTTCATTTTCTATATTACTAAAGTATTCTACAAAATCAACCTCTCCAGATTTTGTATTAAGAAGTGCCGTATAAGAATTTATTAATGTTAATGCAAACTCTTGAGGAGTAAAATTACCATATGTAGATCTAGAAGTTATTCCAGATATATTTGCATTTATTTCTTCTTCTGTTTTATTAATTTGACCAACAGCTGAACCAGCAAATCTTAAAATTCTTTGTCTATTTTCGCTACTCATTTGCATGAAAGCTTCATTATTTAAAAGATAGTTATTTTCTAAATATGGATTTTCAGATTTAAGTCTGTCTAATTCTTTTAAATCATTTAATCTTTCTATACTTTTTAAATGTTGTGTAGGTTTTTGATGTGAATATACTAGTTTGCCTTCTGCATTTTTATATACCGCCACCCCAACTGTTTCATCAAACGGTGCATTATTTTTTGCTATTTTTCTTAATCTGGAAATTAAACCAAACTCACCATCACTATATATATCACTTCCTTTTTGAATTGCTAAATTCATTTCTGAAATATCTTCTTTTAAAAGAGGAAATTCTGTTAAATTAGAATTGATTAGTGCTTTTTGTTTTGCAGTTAAAACATTATATGGTTTATTTTTAATTATGCTAAATGCAATAAACTGTCTGCTTAATTTAATACCTACTAAATCAGATAAAGCTTCTTGATATTTTTTAGATAATTCTGTTAGTTTTTTATTTGAAATTTCTTCATATTTTTTTCTATCTTTTTTAGATAAATCTTCAATATTGTCTTCTGTAAGACCAAGATTAGATAACCCTGTACCTAAATCATCAGCCAAAGCATCTAATGTTTTTTCAGTTCTTTTTTTAACAATTGGATCAGAACTTAAAACTTTTTCTATTTCTGTCCATGCTTGTGACCAACTGTTAATTTGAGAAACAATATTATCTCTTTGTGATGCAGAAAACATTAGTATATTACCTGCATTATCACGTTGAGTAAATAAATAATCAACTTTAAAGTTTTCAAATGCTTTTGTAAAAGATTGAAATAATAATGGGTTTTTTAATTGTAAAGGTAAAGGACTGTCTGACAATAATGTTTCTACACTGACTCCAATTGCATCAAGCAGTTTATCAACAACTGCTCCTGTTTCTAAATTATCTTGACCAAAGAAATACATGTTTTGTAACATGGCTTTTGGATTTTCAATATTTTTAGTAGATTTCAATAAACCATTATATACATCTACAAAATCAACTGGTACTATTAATGCCTCACCTTCTGTTAATTCAGTATTACCAAAATAATCTGTTGCTGTTTTAGTTGTAGTTGCTATCCAAGCTCTAATCATTTTAGGTGTTGATTGTATACCTCCCACCATAGAAGCATCTTTACCCCATTCATCTATTCCTCTTAAACCAATAGACTCTTCCATTGATTCTTGATTATACTCTTCATTTATTGCTTGACTATCTATTACGTTTAATAAACTATAAACTTGATCTTTAATTATATTGTCGTATTCATCAAGAGCAATGTTTATTTGGTCTACTAATTCAATTATTCTTTCAGGCTTATCTGCATATTGATCATTACCAGAATAATACAAGGTGTAAAAATCATCCATAACTTCTTCTAATACATCTGCTTTTTTAATTTCAGGATCTGTAATTTTAGAAATTCTAGATAAATACATTCCAGCTATACTTCTAATTAATGGATCAGCAACATCATTGTCTAAATAAAGATAACCCAGTCTAATTTTTCCATCTTCAGTTTTTTGTTTGGTTTCTTCATAAGGTATTAAAGCATTAGCTTCTAATGTAATACCGACCTGACTAGTAAATTGATTAAATACTGGAGTAGACGTGTAATATTTACCAGCATCAATATTCTCAAACAATGTTAACAATTCATTTTTACTAAATCCTTTAATAACAGATTCAATCCATTCTAAAATTTTAGTAAATAATGATTTTACTTCTGAAGATGTATTAGTATTTTTAGGTCCGGTTTTAAATAACTCAAACTGATCCGCTAAATATTCTTCATAGTATTCTTGTTCTAATCTAGCATCACTCATTTTAGAATATGTATCAGCCGAACGCCTAAACATTTCTAATTCATTTTTAAAACTTTTTCCTTCTGCTCTTAATTTAGCTCTTACTTCTTTTCTAGCAATTGATAAATATTTAGTTATTTCTACATCAGTTAAAAGAATTCTAAACACACCATGAAAAGCTTCATGATATCTAAACGGAGAGTTTGCTCCTGTATAGATTGTACCATTAATGGTCTTACCTCCTGCTATATGATTTAAATTTAAAACAAAAGCACCAACTCGTTCTCCACCGGCTTTTAAATTATTACCCAATGTAGCAATGTCTTTAATGCTTATATATTCAGGTAAATTTTTACTTGCCCAAGCTAAAAACACATCTATATCTTCCATATCTTTTATAGATATAGGATCTAATATTTTATTAGCTGTGCCCGCACTCATTATTTCTACTTTTTTAGCTAAAAGTGCTTGATACTCTTTACTATCTTTTAATACCTTTCTTTTATTTTTTGGGTCGTCTTTAAGTAACTTTTCTTTTAATTCTTTTATTTCTGCTTTTATTTTATCTAACGGTGTATTACTTACAACCTCATTAGTTTGTTGTGCTGATTCTAAATAATCAACACCTCTTTGGAACCAAGCCTGTATCTTTCCTCCTAACCCAGGTATTGCAGCTTTAGCTTGTTCTAGCGATACCCCATTAGCATTAAGAGATTCCACTACCTCAAAACCTGAAGCATCTATGTTAAAAAATAAAGCTCCTCCATTATAAACAGATATTAATTCTTTTACACCTGCACTTCTTACAACCTCACTAGTTGGTTGTGCTGGCTCCAAAGCAGCTAGTTCTGCGTTCATTGCTTTAATAGCAGAGTTACCTGTTAGAGTTTCATTAGAATTTTCACCTCCAATATCGTAAGAGTCATTAGTAAAAGATACCCAAACTGAACCGCCCCAATCACTTTTAAACTCTGTTTTTTTACCTTGTAAAGATAGGAGTGGAGTGTATATTTTAGTTCCACTATTCCATTCTCCTTCCTCCACAGGCATAATAGTATTTGTTATCGAAGGGAATATAATAGAAAATAGTTGTCTGCTTGCTAATTCATTAAAAGCCTCAACCTCACTACTTTGTTTTTTTGGTTTAATTTTATTTATATTTTTAACTGCTTGTACTGCATTTGGATCTGCAAATAATTCTACTCTAGAAGAAGTAGTAACAGACTTTATTACATTTGTTGATGTTAAGGATAATAGTTGTGCAATAGAAGCATCTCTAGGAAATGAAGTTGTAAAGTTTTTAGGACTTAATGATATACCTTCATTACTAATTTTTTTATCATTATTAAATTTCTGTATAAAATCATTTATTTTTTGAGGATTAAGAACCTTTTCATTCATTATAGCATTTTTATCCAATCTAATTGTTTGTAAACGTGATCCATTTACATTTACCTGCAATTCTATTTTACCCCATGGACTTACTTGCATAGAAAGATTAACGCCTGATTTATTTGTAATAAATAATTTTTCACTTAATGCTTTATTCCAAGCTCTTAATTCTTTTAATTCTTTAGATCCTTTTTCAAGTTGTGCACCAGCACCTGCAGGCAGTTGACCTATAACTTTTTGAGCTTGAGCAATTGTTTCAAGCATTAATGCATCAAAATCTAATGGTGTTGCTGATAAATTAACATAATTATATGTACCATTAGGTAATAAAACAACAGCCATATACCCATCTGTACCATTCTGCAAATCGTCATATATAGATTGCCTTGTTAAGGCCTCCTCTACTTTATTTATTAATTCTGTTCTTGAATCACCATCTAAATTAGTAATTGGAATGATTGTTCTTGGTTGACCCTCTAGTCCTTTTTCAAGTTTATATATCAAATAGTTACCTGCTTCATCAACAGTACTATAATCTAAATCTTTTAAAGATCTTAAAGAATTATTATCATAAGCTATTACACCCAATTGTAAATTTAAAGATATGTTATTAGGTAAATCACTTAATTTTAATGTTATTTGATCATCACTTTTAGCATCTTTCATTAATACATCTAATGAATTTTTTAAAATTTGATTAGATGCAAAGTTTTTTTGAATTAATTCTAATGCTTCTTCTGGACTTTTTTCATTTTTTAAATACTCAGGTAATCTAATTAAATTATTAGCTTGATCAATAGTAAAATTTTCAGGAAGTAGTTCTACCTGATCTACTTCAAATTTAAAATTATCAACACTTATAAAACCAAATATATTTTGAGGATCTGTTCCTTTTTGAATACCTGCTATTTCTAATATTTTATTTATTTTATTTTGTACTACCTCACTACCAGCTTTAATCCCAATTATATATTTTGATGTTACATTATAAATATATTTATTGGGTAACATTCCTGGATATTTATATTCTCCATTTTCTTTACCAGCTTCAGGATTTAACATAACAACAAACTCAAGATTTTTAATTTCATCTTGTGTTAAACCAGATATAATTGCTTTATATCTTTCTTCTTTTTCTTGATGTGTTTCTGTAAATTGACCTTGGTCATCTACATTCCTATTACCAAAAGGAATTACTGGTTCAAATACATCTAGTCTAGAAACATCATCTGCAAAAATTTCCATATCTATTTTTTCTAGATTATAAAAACCTTTAAATGCTCCCGGTTCTACATTTATTAAAAATTCTTTTTTATTATCAGATGATAAATCACTTTTATCATTTGGTATTAGTAATAAATTTTCACCTTTTAAGATTTGATTTGGCTTACTTAAAATTTTGTATTCAATAAGATTACCATCTTTGTCTTTCTTATATACTAAACCTCCAGTATTTAATATTTCTCCATCATATACAAATTCACCAGCAGAACCATAATCTGCTTCTAATTTTTCTAATATTTTTTTAGCATCTTCCGGATTAGTAAAAAATCCTATACTTTCTCCATATTCTTCTAGTAACTCTAAACCTACTGGTTCTTTAGTTTTTGAATCTATAATAGTATATGACTCTATAGGGTTACCGTCAGGATCAGAATATGTTTCAGTTATTATTGAAAAGTTAGGACCAGCTTGGAATACAGTTTGAGATGAGCTTCCTTGGAAGCTGCCACCTTCTTTTTCCATTTTTACTGTTTGTCCAGTAACATCTGATAATTTTACATCAAGTTTTTCTAATACATCAGACACATTATTATTTTGCAAACCTTCATTAGATAACAACCAATTAATAAATAAGACATCATCTAACTTTTGCTCTTTTGTAAGAAAGTTAGTTTGATTTATTAATTGATCATTAGCTATCCATACAGCTTTTAATGCAGCAAATGCATTTCTAAAGTTTTTTGCATCATCAGTATTAATCCACTCTGAATAAGCAAGTGTTTTTTTATTAAGTTGTTTTCCTTGATACTTTTTATACAAATTAAAAAGCAAAGATTTATATTTTTCTGAATTTGAAAAAGATATTTCAGAAGACGCTATACCCATTTCTTCTAATAAAACGTCAACTTCTTTTCTATTAATTTCATTTAATTCTTTTTCAGCTTTTGATAACTCAGTCTTTTCAGTTTTTTCAGCTTCTTTTTTAACAGTAGCACTATATACTTCTAACAAGCCCTGTATCTCAGCATATAACAAAGGATTAACTGTTTCTGTTACTTGACCGTTTTTGTTATAAAACTCATTTAAAAATAGAGTCAATCCTGTAGCTAAAAATGCTTTAGCTTTTTCAGGAGGTATAATTACATTACCATTATCTAATCCAGCTATTTGATTTATTAGTTCATTTTTTTTATTTACTTCAGCGTATTCTTCAATGACTGCTTTAAAGTCATCAGACATAGTTTCAAATGCATTAGTAAATACTTCATTTTGTCTTTCAAAAATCTCGTTAAATCTTTCAGGATTATTTAAGTATTCTATAGTTTTATCGTACACTTTAGCTCTTCCTTTTAAAGCTGTATAATCTACTATTTTTTTTAAAGTTTCTTTAATTGCTGCTTTGTCTGCAAATGTGCCTGTACTGTTTGCTAAATACTTTACATATTTTTCAAATTCAGGTAATAGCTTATTAGATACTTTTGATTTATTAAATGAACCATCTTTATTTAAATTTTTTGGATCACTTAAAATAATTTCTAAAGCAGCTAATCTTTCTTTTTTATCAGTCTTATCTTTTATTAACTTTTTATTTTGTTCTGTATCACCCGTTAATACAGATAAATACGCTTCTAAATTTGATAACTCTTGATCTATACTGTCTTTATCTAGCAAAACAGTAATGTCACTTGCTGCCATATTTTCAAATAATGGGTCTGATGCAAGAGTTTCAAATATACTATTTGATCGTTCTAAGGCTCTATTAAATCCATCTTTAGTAAACATATACAGATATGTTAGATGATTCCAAGATGCTTCTTTTATTGCTTCTTCTTGATATTTTCTTGTGCCTTTTTTAAATTGACTACTATTATAAGGATTGGGATTGTCATTTTTTCTTTCATTGTACTCATTTTCAGTTTTTTCAATCTGATTAATCATACTTTGAAAACGCTCTCTTAATTTTCCACTTTTAACATCTTTCTTATCTGAAGGGAATGCGTTTGCTAATTCCTCATCACTAAGTTTCATGTAATCTTGTATTTGATTTTGAAACAATTGCGCACCACCTGTACTTAAAACTGTAAAAATTTGTTGAAATTTAGCTAAATCTTTAGCATCAGTAAATCCAAACATATCATTTTTAAAAGCAGATTCAGTCATTTCACCTGCAACTTGTTTTTGAATTAAAAAGTTTAATTTTTCTGGATCCCACAATTGTGATGGATCTTCTGCTTGTTGATTCCACGCATTGTTATATGTTTCTACAACTGAATTAACCCAATTTTCTTGTGCTTTATTTTGTTGTTCATATGTGGCTTTTGCTTCAGCACTTCCATACTTACCTTTAACCGCTTTATATGTAGCAGGTATACCTTGGAAAAATAATTTTTGTGGTCCTGATACTACACCACCCATTAAAAATCCTGACATAAATGTTTCAAATCCTTGAGCACTAAACTGATCACCTAGACCAGATAAAACTGCAGAGTTTACAGATTGTTTATGTGTTTCATATCCACCTGCTATTGGATCTAAAAATAAATCTCTGTAATAATCATTTGTTCCAGCAGAAATAGCTTCTTGTCCTATTTCTTGTAAACCTTCAGCAAAATTTGCTGAAAAATATCTTAAACTTGCACCTGCTAATTTTCTAGTATTTCCTTTTATACCAGCAGAACTAACTCTATTAATTAAACCTTTAAAACCTGTACCAGCATCTGAAAATACATCTAATGCTTTTTTACCATCTTTTCCAATTGCTTTGCTTTTTTGAATAATTCTTCTACCAATACCAGTTACTTTTTCATTAGCTAACCTAGCAAAGGATTTATTAAAACCACCAAATGCATTTCCTAATACAAGCTGGTTACTAAAATAAATTAATGGTGCATTTCTTATCATTGTATCAAATGCTGCATTACTGGCATTTTCCTGTATGCCAGACATTTGTTCTAACGTTATTGTACCTCCTAAATTTTTTTGAGATTGTATTGCAATATCTTCAGCAACTCTTTGATTATAAACCATACCTGATTCAAGATTTGATTCAGCCAATGCATAATTTAATGACCTTACATCTTTATAAAACCCGCCAAATGTTTTACTCATTTTAGCTAAATTTCCTAAATTTTGAGCACCGTTTTTTGTAGTTTTTAAAGATCTTATTGCAGCCATTGTTTCAGGTGCAAGTATCTTACCTACAAATTTTGCCCCAGAATTAAAACCATTATAAAGATCTCTTGCTGTATCAACATTTCTTGCTGCTTTTAACATGTTTCTTGTTGCTTGAGCCATCCTTCCTATAGCAAAGCTGCTTGCAATAGTTTTACCAACTTTTGCAACATTTAATGCTGTTTTTGCAGCAGCTACTGGAGCTGCATAACCACCAGATAAAGCAGTGGCAGCGGCTAATGCTAATTCTTCTACAGCTATGCTACCTATAATACCAAAAGTATATCCTGAGTTTAACAAAAGATTGTTAGTCCAAGCTAACCCTCCATTTCTTGTAGAGCTACCAATAGCCATTGCTTCTTCAAATTCTCCAGCAGATTGTAAATCTGGCCCAAAAGGATCACTAAGATTTCTATACGCACTTTTAAAACCTGTACCTACTAAACTTGAAAATTGACCAGACATTCTAGCCATATCATCCCACACTGTAGAGTTTGCATTATAATATGCTTCGTTGTTTGCATATGGAGAAAATCCTAAATTAGAAAATTCAGGATGCTCATAGTAACGCATAAAATTAGATTGCTGAATTCCAGATACTTGAGGTGTGTTAAAACTTACTGTTCCTTCTGGTGCACCTTTATCTTCTTCTAATTGAATTAAATCAAGTATTTTTGTTAGTCGTTCATTGCCGTTATTTGCTTCATTTAAATTAGGTGGGTTTTGTTGAAGAACAGGATCATATGTTCCTGTAGCTAAAGTTGGTCTTGCTAAACCAAAATTAGCAAGTGAATCTATACCATAATCTTCTATACCTTGAGATCCTATACTAAGTTGTTGAATTTCTGCCATATCAGCCATATCAATATATGCATCATATTCAGGTGTATTAAACAATTCTTCAACAGGCACATACGTTTTATCTGTATTAATTGCTGGAGCTGAACTTTGAGTATCTGTTATTGCTTGATCTAAAGTTGTTTTATCCAATTGATTTTCCATTTATGGTAAAAATTTATTAGTTTTATTATGTTATTTTACAGGTGTATTATTTTGTACTCCGTTTACTGCTAGATCACGAAGAAACGCCTTTGAATTATCTTTTCCTATATCATTAATTTCTTGAAGTGCGTCATTATACATTTTTTCTAATACGCTGTCTTGTTGTTCTGGATTTATTTTAGGATTAATTTTAACTTGTCTAGAAACTACACCATTTGGAATAAAATCTCCTCCCGACACTTCTTCAGAAGAACGGTAAGTATATTCCTCAAAGTTCATTGTATAATCAAGAAGACTATTTTTTGTAAATGAGATTGTACCAGCTATATTACTTTGTGCATCCACAATTTTTTCCTGAAAATACCCCTCTCCTGCTTCTATTTGAATTCCAATTGGAGAAAACCTTTCTGTTTGATTACTAAATGATCCACTGCTTATATCTTCATTTTGTGGAAATACCATTGTAATACCATTTTTTTGAATGTTTAATCTTTCAGGACCAGTTAAACCTGCAAATTGATTATCTCCTGCACCGCCTTTAACTTTAGAAACAAAATATTCATCATTTGGAAAGAAAGTGTAGAATGCTCCTTTATCCATACCTAATTCACTTAGTTTATTTTCAGAATCTCCATATACAGCTCCATAAACAATTTTACCTCTAGGTGTTTCTTTTACATTAGTTGATGTATTATCATTACTTCTATAACTTAAAATATCTGCATTAAACCCATCTAATACTAGCTTACTAACATCACCTTCTTTATTTGAATTATTTAGATCTGATATATAAAATATAGGATTCTTACCTTTAGCTTCTAAAGATTTTTTTTGATTTATAAAATTTGCATATAAAATATCTGTTTTAGGATTATTTATTTCAGCATCTATATTTGCTTCTGTTACTCCATAATTTACTAATGCGCCTGTTGTATTACCTTGCCTTTGATGAATGCTATTAAATGTAGCAGTTCTTATACCTGGATAAGTACCCTTTAATGCATTATTTTGTACTGTTTGTAATATTTCATATGCTTTGTTAGAATCACTTGCAACAGCCTGCTCATCAATCATTTTTTCAGGAGAACCATCCGCTTTATATAGAGGTATATTACGTACTACTGTGTATGGCCCATCCGCATTCCTACTTTCAAAAGTTTCTATACGATATGCATCTATCATATAATCATTATTGCTTGTTTTACCACCATCGTATCCCCATAAATCAGGATTAGTTAATTCCCCAGCTCTTGCTTTTTCTATAGATTTAAGTAAATATTCTTTTTTAGTTAACATTACATCTAAACCACTTTTACCTTTTTCCCATATATCACCAAAACCAGCTTTTATCGTTGCATCAACATCTTCTTTAGGACGTCCTGTTAATAATTCTTTTGATTGATCATATGCATCTTTTTGTATTTTTCTAGCCGCTGTTTGAGAAACTCTGGTAGCATTAATTGATCTTGTTGTATTATTAAATTTCCCTGCTAAATTATTATAATTATTATTTGTTCCTGTAAAAGTTGGATAATTTTCCATCATCTCCTCACGATTTAAAGCACTTTTTTGGTATTTTTCATATAGGTCATCTATAATTTCTTTTCCAGATTCTGATTGTTGATTTAAAAATACTCTAAGTTCACTTGAAGTATAAGAATTGTCACCAATAGAAGTTGTAGATTGCGTTTGTCCAATACTTGGATTAGTAGCATCTACAAAAGCCATAATAGCATCAATTTGAAATTGAGTATCCATTTCATTACGTTTCAAAAACTGATCGGTACTTGCATCATAAACGTCTTCTTCATCTTTTAAATTAAACGTTGAAGCGTTTTTATTGCCAAAATTTACAACTTCATTCGTTAATGAATCTAGTATTGGATCGTCTGGATTAGCCACTTCACCTTTTAGTACTGCTAAATTATAATCATCAAATGTTTTTTGTGCTTGTAAATCAAATCTATTTTTAGATCTTCTATCTTCAAGAGCAGAATCAAATTTAAATTTTCTTCTATCTCCTGCAGCTTTAGTTTCTCTCATGGTTGATTCCATGTCACGCATGCTAAATGCTTCAGCCGCTTTAACCATATCACTTCGCATATTAGTCATCTGCAATAATTGATACGCTCTATTTAAAGTACTTTCTAAATCTGGTGAACTTAAAGCTGCTACATCTTTGACTTTTAATTGTCTTTGTAAAATTGCTTTAGTAGATTCGTATGCATTTAAATTTTTTTGCATTAACTTTTCTGTATTTGATTCTGGTATAATTCCATTTATTTGCTGGTAATTGCCCCATCTTACAGTTGACTGTTGTTGTTTAGCTAATTTTTTAGTTCCTGAATTTATATTTCTATTATTATTTGCTTCTATTCTACTAATGGTTTCTGTAGCCCAAGCTTGCTGACCTTCTTGTACTGTTTGAAATGCTCCCTCTGCCATTCCTTCTGCAGCAAAATCTCTACCTGTTACATATGCTTGAGTACGATATGCATTTTTAACTCTTGGATCATCTCCAAGTCTTTCTTCTATAGCTGCTAATGCAGGGCCTGTTACTACTTCTCCATTAGTAGTAGTAATTATCCAATCTCCATTTATTGACCCATCTGGGTTTTGGCCAAAGTGATCGTATTTTATTTTTAATGGAGGTTTCATTTCACCCAGCATTTTTTCAGCCATTTTACCTAAATCTGCATCAGGTGTATAAGTATACATTTTTGCATTTAAAGCATCTTCTGGACTCATTTCAATAAAGTCCTGCATTCTATATTGCAATTCTTTAACACCGTCATCCCAAAACATATCTCTTTGATCAAAATCAACAGATTGTTCAAGCCTTTTGGCATATGACATTTGCTTTTGATAGTTAGCTGTTTTAAGCATGTCTTTAACAATCAATTTGTTTTCAAAGAAAGGTGCAAAAACAGCTTTAGCTGATTGTACATTTTGTGCTAAAGATAGATCCATACCTGATATTTTTTCTAAAGCAGGTGCAATATTATCTGCGTACTGATCTCTTTGTTCTTTATTGTCTTCTCTGGATAGATCTGCATATACTACTTTATTATAGACATCGTTTGTTGCTTGCCAATTTGAATTATATCTGTCTTCTCTTACATTAAGAGCAGCAGATAAAAATTTATAATCTGGTGTAAACGGTTTAATGTCTGGTAAATATTGTTTTGATCCTGGTACGTATGTTGCCATAATATAAAATTACTAAAATTTATTAAGTTTATTAAGATAAATATTAAAACCTTTAAGGTTTATCTACCCATCTTACCTGTATAGAATGGAACCACCATTCTTTTTATTTCTTTTCCTTTTTTTGCTGGACGTTGTGGATTGTAGTTTTTATTTTTTGAACTTTCAGAACCATACACATAGTTATTATAAGACTCCCACATCTCTTTGTTAAATTCTTTATCTCCTGAATTTCTTTGAAATTCTGCAACTCTATTAAACCATTGTTCTGATTTATCTACAGGTTTTTCTTTTTCATGTGGTCTAGATCCTACTTGACGTATTAACCCCCCTGATGATGGAACAATGTTCATGTAAGATTGGTTTTTATTTTCAGCATCAGCAAAAGCTCTATTATCTAATGCTGCATTTTGTAAAAGAGCTTGCTGCGTTATTTTCCAATTATCAAAATTATCTGAATCTTGCAAAGCTGCTTGAGTTCCATCATAAACAGCTGTTTGTCTTTTTGCATTTTCGGCATTAATTGCCATATCATACTGACCTTGCATACCCTCAAATTGGTTTGCTATACCTACATTATTAGTGTTAACTCTATTAATTGCCTTAGCATTTTCATTCATTGCTTGACCTGCTAAATTAGAATTTGCTACAGCTTGTGGTCCACCTGCAGCACCCAACGCTTGTGCTAAAGTAGATGCTGATGCATTATTTGAATTAACTCTACTTCTCCAATCATCAAATGTAGGACTAAGTGTAATTCGTTCTGCATCCGGTTGAAATGGTAAATATAAATTGTCTTTTGTTAAAGCTAATGCATTTAAATTATTTATATCTTGTTGCCAAAATTCTGGAGCAGGGGGAAAATATTCTTCAGGGATATCTACAACAGGTAGAACGTTAGGTTCTTCTGAAACATCTAGTTCTTCAGATACTCCTTCTTCTTCAGAATCCGGCAATGTGTATGTAAAAGGTCTTCTTGAAGAAGTTTCTACACCCATAAAACCATCTACTTTAGGAGCATAATCTTTACGAAGAGCTGTTATTGCATCATTAACATTTTCATCTGTAAATTCTAATCCTGCAGCCTCACGCTCTGCTTTCATTTTAGCTACTTGTTCAGGAATATGTATATTGCTAAACCATTCTTGAAATTTTTCAACTTCTGGATTTTTCTTTTTACCATACTTAGGTAAAGATGCAATCAAAGCATCATAACCTGGATACAGATTAGAATATGCTTCTTTAAATCCTCCTATATTATCACCTGCGTTATAAAATAAACCCTTTCCTTTATATGGTTGGTCATCAGGATAAGTTGTTGCACCTATTCCTACATCATTAAATTTTATACCCCAATCATTAGTATAACGATCTTGCATGTTTTGATCAAATGCAATGTTATCAGATGATGCAGTATTAGATTGTGTAGTATTAGATTGTGTAGTATTAGACGATGATGATTCTTGTTCTGTATTAGTTGTATTGTTTTGGTTTGAAGATGCTTCAGTAGTAGATGTATTCTGAGATTTTAAATTTTCTACATACTCATCTGAAGAAGTATTTGCTGGTGGAGCAACTTCATCCCAACCTTCATCGGTGATATTAAATATATTGATAATTTTACCCGATTCATCATTAAACACTTCAACTTTAGAATCACCCGTTATTACCGTATTATATTCCTCAATAAATTTACCATTTTTATCAGTATGTATGTAGTGTTTTCCTTTATCATTCCTAGTAATAACCCGTTTACTACTTGGCATTCCATCCATTCCACCACTATAATCTTGCAGCGTTGTTACGTTGTTTCCATTATTTTTATATTCCGTTGTTGAATCACTAAATACTGTCCCTCCTACAGTTACAACTTGTTTAATTTGTCTACCTTGTTTATCAAATTCTTCCTGAACTGTTTTATTCATATCCATCTCACCAGATTTATCATCATCATCGAGTCCAAAAGAAAGATTTCTATTACGATCATCTGGACTCCTATAATTAGAATAGTTCATTGATGTTGTTTGAGTATTCCCATTGTCTAATGTAATAGTAGAAGATTTTTTATCATAATAATTTAGGTTTGGATCAACACCAGATTGATAAGCTTCAAATAATGATGGATCAACATTATCATTATAACTTGGTATATATGATTCCTCTGCATTAACACCCGTAGTAAAAGTTTCTGGTGTTGGATTGTTATCTACAAAATCAGTAAGGTTTGCACTAAGTAATTCATTTGCTGCAATTTTTTTACCAACTACAGTTGCTCTATTATTATAAGCTGTTTCAACAATTGCTATAAGCTCATTTAATTCTTGTTCATTCTCAATTTCAACGTTTTCTCTAACTATACTTTCAAAATCAGGTTTTGTAGATCCCGGTTGTCCAGCGTTTTGATATTTTTTTAATCTTCTTTCACCACCAAACTTTGCCATTGCTTGTTCTTGCATGGCCATTTCTTGATTCATTGGTTGTTGACCTTGCTGCATTTGACCTTGCTGCATTTGACCTTCTGGACTTTGACCTTGTTGCTGCATTTGAGCCATCATTTCTTGAAGCATCATCATTTGCTCTAATTGTTCAGGAGGCATTCCAGCCATTGCTTTCATTTGAGCTTCCTGCATAGTTATTTTTTCCATTTTTGCTGTAAATTCAATTGGATCAATGCCTTGTTGTACTAAATAAGGATGTGCTGCTAATGGCACACCATCTTCAAATTTCTTTTTAGACTCTTGTACAAATGCTACTTTAGAAAGATTCATCATGTTTTTCTTTAACATTAACTCAGCTGTAGTAGATTGAATGGTGTCAGCATACGGTGATTGCAAATGCGCATAGTAATCATTAAGCTCATACTTTTTAGATAACTTAGCAGGTGTCATTTTTTTCTTTGTATTAATACCAAAATCTGCTAATTCATCTTTGGTAAATTTCATTTTATTTGTATCAGAATAAATAAAAGATTGTTCTGGTAAAAACATTGGAACTCCACCTGCATTATGTCTAGGCCCTCTAATATCATACAAACCAAATGTACCATCATTAGTAAGATCTGTTAATACAGTTTCTCCACCCTCAGCTTCTATATTAGCATTGTCTCTAGGTACACTAGATAGACTATATCTTACTGATTTATCATCCGTGTTATTAAAGTTAGTGTTGCTGTAATACTCTTGAGGAGTTGTAACCAATCCATAATTAGCTTGATCACCTGTTCTTAAGTCGCCACCATCCCGCATAAATTTATCTTCAACAATTTTACCATTGTCTAATTTAAATCCTTTAGGTAATTTATTTATTTTAATTTTTGCCATAATTATAGTATTTCAATATCAGCTCCCGCTGCAATTAGTTTTGCTAATATAATAGAATCTACATTTGCTATCTCCCCTCCTTGTTTAGCTATACCCATATTAGCAACAGTTCTTTGTCCTTCACTGCCAAAGGTACCTGTATTAATATCCCAAGTACCTCTTTTCATAAAGGGATCTTCCTTATAACCATATAACTTATCTGCAACCATATTATTTCTATTTTCTGCTATAGCTTTATTTTTATTTAGAGTATCAAAATAACTGTTTGCTAGTCCTGCTCCTTTTACTGCAAAATCAGATACCTTTCCATATGCATCTACAACACCACTATTAAGAAATCTATTTAAACCTCCTTGAAATTTATTTTTTCTTTTAACAGAAGGATCATCAAAAGGATTATCAAAATCAATATTATTTTCTACTTCATCATATAAGTCTAGTTCTTCTAAATCATCAAAGTATTTTCTACCCATTCCAGATCCACGTCCAGATCCAGGATTAATGACAGGGGTATTCATTGTATTATTAGTATCATTTTCTTCTTCATCATAGAATCCATCTAAATAATCCCCATACAATTCTTGAGAATTAGGATTTGTTTGACTCCATTCTTCAAAAGCGATTGGCATTTCTGTTCCTACTTGAGCTTTAGATAATGAACCACCTTCTTTAAATGCTTTCATTCCATATATAGGAAGCATTAATATACCGTTATCATCTACATAAGGTTTCTGTAGATTTGGTAAAATTTTCTTACGTTTGCCTGCAAGTTCCATTTCTTTCACTAAAAAAGCAGATAATTTTTTACTATCATATTTACCAGGTATTTTTACATTTACATTACTTAAGTTACTCCAGTCATTTCCTCTCTTATACCCTAAAAATACAATATCTCCTTTTCCCTGATCTGATAGTTTTTTTAGTTGTCTCATCTGATTCATAAAAGAGTCAGTAGAAACATTGTCAGAGCCTGTATAAACTTTTCCAGACTGAAGGTTTTCCCCAGCATCACTAACTTGATCACTAAATTTTTTGCTTTGACTATAATTATTAAAGTCATCCCCAATGGGATTGCCTGATGCATCTGTAGCTCCGGTGCTATTTTTTTTCTTAGCGTAGCCTAATTCATTTGAATAATCTCCCCTATGAACTGGATATTCAGATAAATAATCTTCTGATTTTTTATTTAAAAATTTAGAAAGTCCAGATTTTTTAGTCCTCAGTCTATTACGTGCATTTTGTGATCTGCCTCCCGTTCCAGGGCGTCTAAGGTCAAAATTACTATAACTTCCTGAAATTGTTGAGCTTTGAGTAGGTGATGCAATACTAGTAGGTACATCATCTAGATAACCTTCTACTGGATCATAAAGCTCTCTATTACTAAAGTCGTCTATTGCTGTTGTTCTTCCATTTATAACTTCAGGGGGTAATATAATTTCATCTGGTGGAGGTGGCAATTCATCAAAATAATTTCTAATTATTCTAGGATCTGTATCAGAAAAACTAGAAGCGTTTGGAGATGCGTCTAATTTTGGTGAAGGTTTAGGTTTAAGCACGCTTATTAATTCGTCTTCTGTTTTACCAATCATTTTAAACACATCATCGTTATTAATTAATGGATTTTCATAAGCTTTTAATCCTTGTTCATATATATCCGTAACATTTATACCATCTGAAGTTGATAATTTATTTTGTAGATCCCTAAGTATTTGCGCTTCCTTATATTGACTTGGATTCATAACAGGAAATTCATCAGGTATTCCTAATCTTTTTCTTGCTAGTTTTTTAATTCCTTCTTTACTAACCAGTTTTAGTACTTTATCAGTACCAGAAACTGTAGCCTTTGCAAGCTTGCCAACAGTTTGTGGAATTTTTGCTAATCCTACTCCAACGTATGTAGTAGGATCAGAAGCCAGATCCACTAATATTCTAGCAATTGGGTTTTCTATTTCAAGAACATCTGCTGTTGTTTTAATAGGTTGACCGTTTGAAGTAGTAAATGTAAAATTTTCTTTAAAATCAGGATGACTTGAAATCATAGGTTCTATTTCTGACCAATTAAATTCACCATCTCCTTTATCACCCATTGCTTCTATAGTTTGAGTAATTATAGCTGCTGGCACACCTAATAAAGCAAGTGCATCAGATGCCTTAGTAAAAGGATCTATTTGATTCCATGCATGCCTAGTAACTGGATTTTCATATGCTAAATTTCGTGCTTTTTCATATATTGGATGTACCTCATCATATGTATCAGATAAAGCAGTTCCAAGAAGGCTATTACTCACAGTTTCAGTAAATGATTGAAGAAAGCTTTTTTCTTCATCAACTTGTCTTAACGCATCTTTTGCTTCGTGCCAGTTCCCTTCTTTGTCCTCTTTTATTCTTTTCGCTTGAGGGCTTACGCTTTCAGGAGAGACGTAATTTTCACCTGGAAATGTGTAAGGTATAAAACTAGTGTCTTGTATAGTTTCTTCATTTGATTTCTCAGACAATGGCAATAGTGTTGGTATTGTAGATACAGGTGGAGCAACATAAGTACTGTTTTGTTTTGTTTTATTATTAAAACCTATAGGAATCTCCAACGCCTCTTGTGCTTTAGGTAATCCACCTCCATATCTAAACTCATCATTCCCAATCATACCCGCTGTTGGTTGACCGTTAGAACCTGTAGGTATCATAGAACCGCCAGTTTTATATTCAGAAAGATATTTTGTTAAATCACTT
>Ga0115004_10000432_pt1 | contig 31882 bp, 27 predicted proteins | sample ArcticOcean_MG_C_10_FD_88737 | JGI IMG/M metagenome (GOLD analysis project Ga0115004, IMG submission 88737) | Marine microbial communities from western Arctic Ocean - ArcticOcean_MG_CB11_90 | ecosystem: Environmental > Aquatic > Marine > Oceanic | place: Arctic Ocean: Canada Basin | collected... | reverse complement strand
TGAAAACAAAGCACACATCTATCGCAAGAAAGATCATAATAAAAAGGTGGGGTAGGTAGTATCACACTGCTACTAGAGTGATGTTTACTCTAAGAGAAAGGCCTGCACATTTAACAATGTGTGGGCTTTTTTTTGGAAAATCAGTCTTCTTTATCGTCAAGAAACTCTTCAAAGCCCAAATCAACATTATTACTGTAGTCTTGCTCAATAATCGCCTTAGCTTGTGCTGCATGCTCTATAGGCACAAACAATCTCACACCTCCCAATGCATTTGAATAGAACCAATCCATATTAATGGTGTATTCATCCGCTATTAAAGCCGGAATGTTAGCTGCTTCTAAGCTTGCTTTGGCAATATGCGCCTCATGGGGAAATGAAAAAGCGGCGATTTGTATTTGATTATTCATCATCGTCTTTGCCTCCTAACTCATAAGTTTTAGGGCTATGTAAGGCACTAAGTTAAAAATGAGAATGCCTATTTTGTAATTGCCCATGTATGCAAAATATAAACTGGGCAGCTGTGAAGCGCTTACACCTGCAAGCTTAGTGTGGATGTTGATTAAAAAACCTTTAAACAGAAAAAGCACTAGCGCTGAAAAGGTTAAGATGCCGATATTTATAGCCGTGCACCAACCTAAGAACAGGGTGATTTCATTTAGATCCATAACGGGCTCCTATGCTTACACTTCTTTTATATCATAGTATGGATCAGGGTTTGTGGGCAATCAGTGGATAATTGCTATCGTTTTTGTAGCATCCGGGGCTGCAATCTAGCCAACGGTTTAAATGATTTCAGCAAAGCGCACACCAAACCCATCTGGGTCGGTGTGCAGCAATTTTTTAAACATTTTTTTTAAAATCACGCGATAGCATTTGTGAAGCCGCAGATGCAGTATAAATCCCAACGCCATTAATTTGCTTGGCAACCTCATAACCATCGACTTTAAATCCTGCAAGCATTTCACTAAGTTTATGCAATTTATTAGTGTTTAAGACCATACGAACAGCAGTTCCTTGGCAGTAATGACCTAGGTCAATATGCCTTTTTCTAGCACTATCTAACTTAATGCCATGGTTACCACTACAAATTGTAAAGTTACCGCCAAGCCTAGATATCCTATTGATCATATACAACCCGAACCCTGAATTGTGCCAAGGATCATTTGTGTCAATTCTTGCACCTTTATAATTTTTACTTGAAATCGCTGGCATTAAAGCCTGTTGGATAGCGTCTGAATCGGTAGATACCTGAACAAAAGGGTTAGCAGACAGAGATTTTTTCAAACCAATTCCATTATCTATTACAGCAATTTCGACTTTGTTATAAGACTCCCAATATTGGGCACAATACTCAATAGTCTTAGAATTACTATGTTCAAAAACATTTCTCATAACTTCCCGAATAGAAAAAGTTAATGCATCTACTAAGTTACTACTTTCTTCTCTCGATAATATTTGTGCTAAAGACTTAGCACGCCGTTCTATTATATTCTGCTCAATTTCCCATTCCTTTGATGCCTCATCAACAATAGTTTGAACTCTAAGGATTTGGTATGGGACAAAATTTCCATTGCCATCAATACATCCAGGCTCTCTTCCATGTTTTAACCCAAACGCTCTGAAGAAAGCCATGTTAGCGGCATACTCTTTACCTTCATGTCCACAACATGAGACGTGAGTGCTTGGGTTGTTTCTATTAAAATCTCTAATCATTTTAGCCACATACACCATTGTAAATGGTGTAATTCTACCCATATGACTAAAATCAATTACAAGTTTATCTTCACCTTTATGACTAAAAACATCAGAACAAAATTTGAAAAGTGCATCTTCTGAACAATCGTTTGGAAAACTGACAGTAACCAATTAGAACTCCTTGTATGTCTAACAGTGCACCTATAACACCTATCGGCACTCATAATAATCATTAGGCACCCACCCTATTATTTTTCTTATAAAAATATTATCTTACAAGTTTAATAAAATCTAGCCTTTTTTATGTGCATTACTTGCCCAGTTACAAAAAAAGGGCGCTTTAGGCTCTTTATTTCTAAAACACAGCTATATTGTATGGATAACCAGTTAGCTGTAGCGCCTGATTTCTGGCTCTTCCGTTGGGAAATTAATCTTTAATAATGACCTGAATGTAGTCCCATAAGTAATGTGGCGCTTCAATGTGTTAATTTTTTACAAAGCGTTTTAAAAAGCGTCGCATGAAAGATAGTTTATGCCTAGAGTAAGCTGATTTTAGTGGCGTTTTGTGCCAAAATAGCGGGCAATTTCATACACTCTTTTAGCATGCCATTTGGCACAAGGTTATCCCATGCAACTGAAAAAAATCCCCGCTACTGTTGTTACAGGTTTTCTGGGCAGTGGTAAAACCACTTTATTGTCTAACGTGTTGCGCCAGATCTCTGGTGGTAAAGACCCTAAGCGTATTGCGGTGATCGTAAACGAGTTTGGCGAGCTAGATATTGATGCGGATTTGTTGCGCAATTGCCCACTAGATTGTGATGACGAAGGCGAAGTGCCCACTAGCTCTTCACAAGGCATTTATGAGCTAGCCAACGGCTGCATTTGCTGCACTGTAGAAGAAGAGTTTTTACCAGTAATGCTAGAGCTGGTGAAGCGTCGTGATGACATAGACCATATTCTTATAGAAACCAGTGGTTTGGCTTTGCCAAAACCTTTGGTGCAGGCGTTTAACTGGCCAGAAATTAAGCAACATTTCACGGTAGACGCTGTTATTACCGTGATCGATGGCCCAGCTGTAGCCGCCGGACGCTTTGCCCATGATGCAGATCAAGTGCAAGCCCAGCGTTTGGCTGATGAAAGCCTTAACCATGATCCAGACTTAGCCGAGCTATTGGATGACCAATTAAGTGCAGCAGACCTTGTGATCGTCTCTAAAAGTGACCTTTTGTCAGACGACCAGCGCAGCCGTGTGGCAGAAGTGGTTGCAGCTAAAGTGCCTAGCGCAGTTAAAACTGCTTACATTGGCCAAAAAGAAGATGGCACAAGTGATGCCTCTTTAGAGCTAGTGTTGGGCCTAGAAGCTGCTGCAGAGCAGCGCATTGAAGCGGTACACACGCATCATGATCATCACCATGATCACGGCGATCACCACGAACATGCCCATGACCACTTTGATTCTTGCGTTATTCATTTAGGCGAAGTGGATACAGATCGTTTACACAGCGCTTTATCCAAGCTACTTGCTGAACAACAAATATACCGCGCTAAAGGCTTTGCCGCCTTGCCTGGAAAACCTATGCGCCAAGTGATTCAGGCTGTAGGCCAGCGTTTAGAAAGCCACTTTGACCGTTTGTGGGGTGCTGATGAAGCCCGCCGCACCTCCTTAGTGATGATCGGCAAACACTTACATGCAGATGAGCTTACGCTTGCCTTAAAAGTGGCTGAGGTTTAATCACTCACCATGCACTTGCTTGCAGCACAACCTGGCGGCTTCGTTGAAGAAGAAGGCATTGTTGATCTAGGCCAAGACCCAGCAACCATGGTGATCTTGGCTGCCGCTGATACTAGCTTAGCCATGCTAGCCACAGCGGCGCAGCAGCTAGGTAGTGAACTGCCTTCAGTCCGTTTGGCAAACTGGAGCCACCTGCTAAAGCCTGCTGCTTTTGATCTTTATGAGCACAAGGTGCTAGAGCACGCAGACATTGTAATGGTGTCATTGCTAGGTGGCGCAAGCTATTGGGATTATGGTTTTTTGCGCTTACAAGCATGGCAAAAAGCTAAACCTTCGCGCACTCTTATATTGGTGCCAGGCGATGATGCGCCAGACCCACAGCTTACTCTTGCTAGCTCTTGCACCCCTGAATGTTGTGGGCTCATTTGGCAGTATCTACGCCAAGGCGGGGTAAGCAACGGCATTAATTTATTGCGTTATTTGCACCAAGAGTGTCTCCTAAGCCCAGCCGCACACGCATCCACTTCCTTCACAAAGACAAGCTGGCAACCCCCAGCGCAGTTGCCCCAAGCATTAATTTATCAGCCAGGTGTAGCCCAAGCCAGCTTAATGGATTGGCAAAAAGACACCCTTACTAAAGGCCTACAAAACGCTCCAGTGGTGGCTTTGCTGTTTTATCGCAGCCACTTGCAAAGTGGTAATACACGTATGTTTGATGGCTTAATGGCAAGCTTAATTGAACAGGGTATGAACCCTATCGCACTGGCTGTTACCTCGCTTAAAGATTCACAAGCGTTAGCTTTAGTAAACCACACCATAAAACAATCTAACACTAAGCTAGTATTAAGCAGCTTAGGCTTTGCTAGCAACAAAGTAGATGCCCCAAGCCTTAGCTCTGCGCCCACGCACTTTAAGTTGCCTATTGAAGGTGACATTCCTGTTTTGCAGCTGGTGTTGTCTTCCACCACTTGTGAAGCATGGCGCGAGCATAAACAAGGGTTAAGGTCGCGTGATATTGCTATGCAGGTGGTGTTGCCAGAAATGGATGGCCATGTGCTCACTCGCGCCATTAGCTTTAAGTCTATGGGTTACTATAGCAAGCTATGCCAGATAGACCTTGTAGGCTATGAGCTAGAGCCGCAAAGGGCGCTGTTTGTGGCTCGCCTTGCAAAGGGTTATTGCAGCCTAGGCCATAAGGCCAATAGCGACAAACGTATAGCACTAATCCTTGCCAACTACCCCACCAAAGATGGCCGCATTGGCAATGGTGTGGGGCTAGACACGCCACAATCTGCTATTAATGTATTACAAGCCATGCAAGATGCCGGCTATGCCATTGATGTGGTGCCAGAAAATGGCAATGCCTTAATTGAGAAGCTATTAGAGTCTGTCACTAATAACCCAAACACCTTGCACCATCTTCCATGTTGGCAAAGTATGGATGCCAGCAAATATATGGAGCATTTTGTAAACTTGCCCCAAGCCTGCCAAGACGCAGTGCACAAGCGCTGGGGCGGCCCTGAAAAAGACCCTAAATATCGTCAAGGGCGCATTATGCTTGCAGGCTTACGCTTGGGTGAAACCTTTGTGGGCATTCAGCCCGCGCGAGGCTACAACCTAGATTTAACAGCCAACTACCACGACCCAGACCTAGTGCCTCCCCATAGTTATTTGGCGTTTTATTTTTGGCTACGGCATATTTATCAAGTAGATGCAGTGGTTCATTTAGGCAAACACGGCAACCTAGAGTGGCTACCGGGCAAAGGCGTGGCATTAAGCGACCAGTGCTGGCCTGAAGTTGCTTTGGGGCCTATGCCTCATTTTTACCCATTTATTGTGAATGACCCAGGTGAAGGCGCTCAAGCCAAGCGTCGTGCCCAAGGGGTGATTATTGATCACTTAATGCCTCCCATGGCGCGCGCCGAAACCTATGGCGAGCTGGCAGATTTAGAAGCTTTGGTCGATGAGTTGTATCAAGCTACAGGTTTGGACACGGGCCGTGAGCTATGGCTAAGAGAACAAATTGTAGCCACCTTGGCTAGCAGCCACCTAAAACAAGAGCTAGGGCTCACTGCCTACACTAGTGAAAGTGAAATGCTCGCCGAGCTTGACACTTATTTATGCGACATTAAAGAAGCTCAAATCCGCAATGGATTACATATTTTAGGCCAATTACCTAAAACGACAGAACTTAGCGAAACCATGGTGGCCCTGCTGCGTTTACCCCGCGGCGAAGCTAATGAAGAACGTGGCATTTTGCATAATTTGGCCTGTGATTTAGGTCTCCACGACTGCGACCCTTTGGCCACGCAAGTCACCCCTTGGCTTGGCCCTAAGCCTGCGTTATTAGCCCAACAAGATCTGGGTGTATGGCGCTCTAGCATGGACACCCGCGAGCGCCTTGAATTGTTAGCATTAAGCTTAATAAATGGTTATCTTCTTGCAGAAAAAAATAAAGATATCAACGAGTTAAAAGCACAGTTACCTCGCACAAGCCAGCAGCTACACTACGCAAAAACAGTGGTTTTAGCGGCCTTAGAAGACAGCGCTGTGCGTGAAACTAAAGCCCTTATTCAAGGTTTAGCAGGCGCATCTGTAGAGCCTGGGCCTAGTGGCGCGCCTACTCGTGGCCGCTTGGATACCTTACCTACAGGGCGCAACTTTTTTTCTTTAGACAACCGCAGTGTGCCCTCTGCTGCTGCTTGGGCATTAGGCCAGCGTTCAGCTCAAGCCCTTATTGAAAGGCATTTACAAGAGCACGGTGACTACCCTACTCAGCTTGGCTTATCAGTTTGGGGCACAGCCACCATGCGCACTGGCGGTGATGACATTGCCCAAGCCTTTGCATTGATGGGCATCAAACCTATTTGGGCTGTGGGCTCTCAAAGAGTAAGCGATTTTGAAATTATTCCAGCCATGCAATTAGGCCGTCCACGGGTGGATGTCACCTTGCGTGTATCTGGGTTTTTCCGTGACGCCTTTCCTAACGTGATGAAACTCTATGATGCGGCTGTACAAGCCTTAGCCATCTTTGACGAGCCTGGCTCCAGCACAGCCAGTGGCAACAGCAATACTATTCGCAAAAACATAGAGCTACGCCAAGCGCAGCTACAAGCTGATGGCGTAAGTGAAGCACAAGCGCGCCGCCAAGCCAGTTATCGTGTGTATGGCAGCAAACCTGGTGCTTATGGCGCTGGCCTGCAGGGCCTTATAGACGAAAGATGTTGGGAGCAGCGCAGTGATCTTGCAGATGCATACCTAAACTGGGGCGGCTATGCCTACGGTAACCAAACCGGTGATGGCGTGGCAGCACATGAAGGCTTTAAACACCGTTTAAGCCAGCTAGAAGCCGTGGTTCAAAACCAAGATAACCGTGAACACGATCTGCTAGATTCTGATGATTACTATCAGTTTCAAGGCGGCATGACTAACGCCGTAACCAGCTTTAGCGGCAAGGCTCCTGCGGTGTATCACAGTGACCATAGCAATCCTAGCGTGCCCAAGATCCGCACCCTAAGCGAAGAGCTCAATAGAGTGTTGCGCTCGCGTGTGCTTAACCCTAAATGGATTGGCGCCATGCAGCGCCATGGATACAAAGGCGCCTTTGAAATGGCCGCAAGTGTAGACTACTTATTTGCCTATGATGCCACCACAGATTTAATCGCTGACTACCAATACCAACAAGTTAGTGATGCACTAATTTTTGAAACCCATAACCAGCAATTTATGCGTGACAACAACCCTGCTGCACTAGAAGAAATGGCTGAGCGCATGTTAGAAGCTTGCCAACGTGGCATGTGGCAAGAGCCTGGTGAACACCAACAAGCCTTACAAGATTTGCTGTTAGATTTAGATCAGCAAAAGGAAACAGCGTCATGATTAAATCCACCGTTGCAGATCTCCCTACCCTCATAGCGCAAGGTCATCGCACGCTGATGGTACAAGGCACCACCTCGGATGCTGGCAAGAGTATTTTAGTCACCGCTTTGTGCCGCATATTAGCTCGTAAAGGCGTAAAAGTAGCCCCTTTTAAGAGCCAAAATATGGCACTTAACAGCGCTGTTACCCCTGATGGTGGTGAAATTGGCCGCGCTCAAGCAGTGCAGGCGCAAGCCTGCTTTATAGCACCAGATGTGCGCATGAACCCTATTTTACTCAAGCCCAACAGCGACCTTGGCTCACAGGTAATTATCCGTGGCAAAGCCATTGGCAACATGAAGGCTGTGGAATACCATCTGCACAAGCCTAAGCTGCTGCAAGATGTGGTGCTAGCCCATGGTGAGTTATTGGAAGAATTTGACCTAGTGGTAGTGGAAGGTGCTGGCAGCCCTGCCGAGATTAATTTACGAGAGCATGACCTTGCCAATATGGGTTTTGCTGAAGCTGTAGATTGCCCTGTTATCATTGTGGCAGACATTGACCGCGGTGGTGTGTTTGCCCATTTGTATGGCACCTATGAGTTACTTAGCCAAAGTGAACAGAACCGCACACGTGGCTTTATTATTAACCGCTTTAGAGGTGATAAAGCCTTACTGCAAGGTGGCCTGGATTGGCTAGAAGAAAAGACAGGCAAACCTGTATTAGCCGTGTTGCCTTACATTCATAACTTACACATAGAAGCCGAAGACTCTTTGGCAGTGGATCAGTTTGAAAAAAATGACCAAGGCCAACATTTTAAAGTGGTCGTGCCTATTTACCCAAGGGCCAGCAACCACACCGATTTTGATGCCTTAAGAATGCACCCTCAGGTAGATTGTCAGCTGTTAAGAGATGTGCAAACCTTTAAGGGTGCAGACCTTATCATTTTACCTGGCAGCAAAAACACTCGTGGCGACTTGGCCTGGCTTAAAAGCTCTGGTTGGGATGCTGTGATTAAACGTCATTTACGTTTGGGCGGCAAAGTCATTGGCATTTGTGGTGGTTATCAAATGCTCGGCCACGCTGTGCACGACCCTGATGGCACAGAGTCTGCTGCCGGTACAAGCTTAGGCTTGGGACACTTAAATATTGAAACCTTGCTACAAGGTGAAAAACAGTTACGCAATGTAAAAGGGGTTTGGTTATCGCCAGAAGGTGATATTCCAGTGACAGGTTATGAAATCCATGTGGGGCAAACTACCGGCAGTGACCTTGCTCAGCCACTGATGACACTTGATACCGGCATAGATGGTGCAAAAAATAGTGAAGACACCGTAATGGGCAGCTATGTGCATGGGTTATTTGATGAGCCAAAGCTGCTTGCGCTTTTGTTAGATTGGGCCGGTTTGGAAGAGACTACAGATTTTGATTACCCTGCTTTAAGGGCTAAAGAGATTGAGCGCTTAGCCGATGAAGTAGAAGTGGAACTGCCCATGGAAAGGATTTTTAACATCATGCGCGGTAGCCTTTAACATGACTTTACTCATCATTATTACCCTAGCGCTTACTTTAGACTACTTTCTAGGTGAGCCCAAACGGCTGCACCCTTTGGTGGGCTTTGGTGCGCTGGCTGATGGGCTAGAGAAGTGGCTTAATACTAAAAATGGATTATTTTCCTTCGCTAACAAAGACCTTTTGCTAAAAGGCAAAGGTGTTTTAGCCCTTAGCCTTGCTATTGGGCCCATAGGTTTTATGGCCTACTCACTAGAGCAAACACTAGCCCCAAGTGCAGTGTTTTCGATACTGGCAGGTGCTGTGGTACTTTATTTGGCTATTGGCTGGCGCAGTTTGATAGAACACGCTAAAGCCATATCCATACCCCTTATTTTGGGTGATCTTAGCGGTGCTCGTGTTGCAGTCAGCCGCATTGTTAGCCGTGACACTCAAGCATTAAATGAGCAAGAAATCGCCACAGCAGCCACAGAGTCTGTGCTTGAAAATGGCGCCGATGCGCTGTTTGCAGCGCTATTTTGGTTTATTGTGGCAGGCATTCCAGGGGTGGTTATTTATCGTTTAAGTAACACTTTAGATGCTATGTGGGGCTATAAAAATCCTCGTTTCTTGCACTTTGGGTGGGCGGCTGCACGCTTTGATGATGTGCTTAATTTTATCCCTGCCCGCCTCACTGCGTTATCTTACACAATGTGCGCAAGCCTTAATGGCCACACTACAAACGCATGGCAAAGCTGGCGCCAGCAAGCTGGCACTTGGAAAAGCCCTAACGCAGGCCCAGTAATGGCAGCAGGTGCTGGAGCTATTGGTGTGATACTAGGCGGCAGTGCACACTATCATGGCCAAGAACAACAGCGCCCAGTGCTTGGCGCCGGCCAGCCTCCCATGGCCAAAAGCATTGATAATGCCTGCACCTTAGTGAATTACAGCTTGGCTTTATGGTTAATTGTGATGGCTGCAATTAGTATTTTGAGCAAAGTGTCATGAGCCTACTTTTTCACGGTGGTGATATACAAAGCGCATCCGCTATCTACGGCCGCGACCCTTGCCAATGGATAGATTTGTCTACCGGCATAAACCAACACAGCTACCCTATACCCAAAATAGAGCAAAGTGCTTGGCACCAGCTGCCTTATTTAAGCCCTAAGCTTACCACTGCTGCTGCCAGCTATTATGGTGCTCATGGATGTTTGGCCAGTAGTGGCAGCCAAGCTATTATTCAATTATTGCCCAGCATATTGCATCACTTGGGCAATGCTAGGGCCGCATGGTTGCCCGATGTAGGTTATCAAGAACATCGCCATGCATGGTCTAAATGTGGTGACATAAACACCTATAGTGGGCTAGATGGCGCTTTAGCTGCAAAACAAATAGACGCCGCTCTAGAAGATAACCTGATAGGGCATCTGCTCATTATTAACCCCAACAACCCTACGGGTGAACGATTTACACCACAAAAACTGCGTGCTTGGGCACAAAAATTGCATGCTTCAAATGGTTTTTTGGTGGTAGATGAAGCCTTTATTGACACCACGCCAAGCGCTAGCTTACTCACAGAGCCCTTGGCAAAAAACGTGGTAGTTTTGCGTTCTGTAGGCAAATTTTTTGGTTTGGCAGGCATACGCTTAGGTTTTACTTTTGCAGATGAAAGCGTATTAGAGCAACTCGCTAAAGAAATGGGCCCTTGGGCTGTTAATGGCCCTGCACAAACTGTTGCTATTGCCGCTTTAAGTGATACCCTGTGGCAATCAAACATGCGCACCACTTTAGCCAGCCAAAGCCTAAAACAACACAACATTTGGCAACCCGCTATGACTGCCCTTGGAACTTATCACGCAGGTTCTCATGAACTCTTTCGAAGCTTTATTATGGCTCCTAAATTAGCTAAAAAGCTGCACCAAAGTGCGGCCAAAAATGGTATTTTAATACGCTTAGTAACCATTGACTCAGCCACCAGTTTGTTGCGCTTTGGTAATGTAGATTTAAGCCAAAATATACACAACGTTAGCGCACTAGAATATTGCCACACATGGATACAACAGGAATCCTAATGACCTTTTTCCCTCTGTTTCACAACACCAATCATTTAAAAGTACTACTCATTGGTGGTGGAAATGTAGCCAAGCGCCGAGTAAAAACCCTAGTTAAGGCAGGTGTTAGCTTTGATTTAATGTCCATCTGTGTAAATGATGGCATCACCGAATTAGTAGAAAAGGCAGGCGGCAAAGTCACCCTAGGTGCCTATGACTGCGATGAAGTGATGCGTGGCTATACCTTCATTTGTGCTTTAACTGATAACCGCACTGTAAACCATCAAATTGCTGTTGATGCAAAAGCCATGGGCTTGTTAGTAAATGTGGCAGACGTGCCTGATGATGGCAACATTATCTTTGGCGCTATTATCGACCGCGCCCCACTCACTATTGCCATTAATAACGGCGGCGCTTCGCCTGTTTTATCAAGTATTTTACGCCAACAACTAGAGCAGCTTGTGCCCAAAGCTTATGGCCAATTGTCTCGTTTAGTAGGCGCTTATCGCCCACAAGTAAAGAAGGCCTTACCAGATACCAAGCAGCGCTCCATATTCTGGCATCAGGTGCTGCAAGGCCCTGTGGCCGAGGCCGTATTCTCTGGCAAACATGATGACGCTGAAAGTATGCTCAAAGGCCACTTAAAAGAAATAGACAGCGGCCGTAATAAGATAATGAACACGGGCGAAGTGTTCCTTATTGGCGCAGGCCCTGGAGACCCAGACCTACTAACCCTGAGGGCTTTTAGACTATTACAAAAAGCTGATGTGGTGCTTTATGACGCCTTAGTTTCTGATGGCGTGATGGCATTAGTGCCAGAATCTGTAGAGCGGGTATATGTAGGCAAGCGCCGTGCAAATCATAGCGTGCCCCAAACAGGCATCAACCAATTGTTAGTGGATTATGCCAAGCAAGGCAAACGTGTGGCTCGCCTTAAAGGTGGAGACCCATTTATTTTTGGTCGCGGCGGTGAAGAAATTGAAACCTTAGCGCAGCAACATGTACCGTTTCAAGTCGTACCTGGCATTACTGCGGCTAGCGGCTGCTCGGCTTATTCTGGCATCCCTCTCACCCATAGAGACTATGCCCAGTCGGTGCGTTTTGTTACAGGGCAACTGCAAGATGGCAGTGTAAATTTGCCTTGGCCAGAGTTAATTGTAGAAGGCCAAACCTTAGTATTTTATATGGGCTTAAAAGGCCTGCCATTAATCTGTGGGCAGCTGTTAGCTCATGGTATGGACATCAACATGCCGGTAGCATTGATTGAAAAAGGTACTACTCAAGACCAACGGGTATTAGTGTCCAACCTCACACAATTACCGGCAATGATCGAGGCAGAAAAAGTGATGTCTCCTTCGCTGTTTATTGTGGGGCGCGTAGTGAGCTTGCATGATAAGCTGGCTTGGTTCACCTCATCAAGAGAAAGCTAAGTCAAAATGCCCATCACCCATCAATTATTAGCTGTTTTTGTTGCTCTCATTTGGGGCACTAATTTTGTCTTTATTGAATTAGGCTTAAACGACTTACCACCATTTTTATTTGCTAGTTTACGCTTTGCCTTTGCAGCTTTGCCTTTGGTGTTTTTTTTACCTCGCCCAAAGGTGCCTTGGCGCTATTTAATCGCCTATGGGGTGTTTATTGGGTTTGGTCAGTTTGGGCTATTATTTTGGGTGATGGGTAGCCATATTTCTCCCGGGCTAGCCTCTTTAGTGATTCAAGTGCAGGCTGTGTTTACCATTTTACTGGCGCTCATGTTATTTAAAGAAACCATACGTTGGCCTCAGATTGCAGCCTTAGTGGTGTCTTTTGTAGGTATTTTATTAATCGCAGTGCAAGGCAACACAGATGCCACCCCTATTGGCTTAGCCGTTATTTTAATAGCTGCTTTAAGCTGGGCTGCCGGTAATCTAGTCGTTAAACGCAGTGGCAAAGTGCATATTATTTCCTTTTTGGCATGGTCTTCTCTTTTTGCAGTGCCGCCACTGGCCTTGATGTCTTATTATCTTGAAGGCCCCACACTTATAAACCAAAGCTTAGCGTCGGCCACATGGCACGCATGGGCTATTGTACTGTGGCAAACCATAGGTAATACCCTCATTGGATATGGCCTGTGGAATTTATTATTACAACGCCATGCCGCAGCTCTTGTAGCACCATGGGCGCTACTGGTGCCGGTATTTGGTATGGCTGCCTCAGGTGTGTTTTTGTATGAGGCCATGCCATGGTGGAAGTGGGTGGCTGCCATTTTAATCATTGCAGGCTTAGTGATAAACTTACGCTCTACAAAAACACCATTACAACCCATTAACGCCAATTAACACCACTGAAGCCTACTATGACCTTGCTCCCTCGTCGTGTGCAGTATCTACTTGTATTAACCCTAGCGTTATGGGCTTTACAAGGTGTGTTTCGAGTGTTGTTTTGGGGCTTACTCTCCGAGCTACCTATAGCTGCAGAAGGCTACTTACTAAAAGCTTTTTGGGTGGGTTTGCGCTTTGATTTAAGGGTAGCTTTATTAGCTGCTTTAGCCACATTACCGTGGCTACTATTACCCCGATTTAGTGCTGTTAACTATGCACTATTACGTCGCTTGTTAGGTTATTGGTTCGGCATTATTTTACTAGTCATACTGATGATGTATGTCTTTGATGCGGGGCATTATTTATACCTTAGCAAACGCATAGATGCATCTGTCACCCGTTTTAGTAGTGATATTGGTATTTCTAGCGCCATGGTATGGCAATCTTACCCAGTGATTCAAATTAGCTTAGCGATCGTGGCTACTTGGAGCTTGGGTTACTGGGCGCATAAGCGGTTTGCACTGCCTTTACTCACCCAAGAAAACACACGTAGGCGTTGGTATAGCAACTGTGTTCATATCGTTGTGATAGGGGCCTTATTTTTATTAATACTTTTAGGCCGCTGGTCATTGGTGCCTTTACGATGGAATCATGCGTTTTTTAACGGTGATGCCCAAGTTGCTGCGCTTGGGTTAAATCCATTTGTGTGGGTATATTATACAGCCAGTTTTACCACCACCACCTCTGCCACTGAACAAGATTTACAACCACACTTGCAAACCCTTTCCCACTTGCTAGGGGCAGAGTTTCCAAGCGATGGTGCGGCTATATTAGATCGCTGGGAGACCCCCAGCGCACCTGTAGTGAGTGCTCAACAAAGCACTCCTAACCTAGTGATTGTGTTTATGGAAAGCTTGGGGGCAAGCCACATAGGTGCTTATGGTAATAAGCTAAACCCCACGCCAAATATAGATGCTCTCATTAGCCAATCACGCTGGTATCCCCACTTTAATGTGCCCGCAAGGTCTACCGCAAAGAGCGTGTTCACCTCTATTACTGGCATTCCCGATGTGTCTGCCATAAAAACAGCCACTCGCAATCCTTTCATTACTCATCAGCGCTCTGTTATTAATTCTTTTGTAGCGCACGAAAAACACTACATGCTTGGAGGCAGTGCGGGGTGGGCCAATATGAGCGCCCTCATTCATAACAGTATTCAGGGTGTCACTTTATATGAAGAAAAATATTGGAGCTCACCCATTATTGACGTGTGGGGCATTTCTGATCATTCATTATTCAGCGAAGCTAGTGATGTTTTAAGCCAAGCTCAAACGCCATTTTTAGGCTATATTCAAACTGCGGCCAATCACAGCCCTCATACTATTGCCGATGATAAAACAGGTTTTGTAGAGCAGCAACAAAGCCCAAAGGACTTAAAAGACAATGGTTTTATCAGTGTAAAACAATACAATGCCGTGCGCTTATTGGATCATAATATTGGTAAAATGTTTGAGAATTTTAAGCGTAAGGGTTTGTACGACAATACTATTTTTGTGCTTTTTTCAGACCACCAAGCAAGCTCTGCAAAGGTAGATTTTTTGCCTGAGTATATCTTTCAGTTTGGTATAGCCGAGCTGCCTGTGCCACTGATCATCCACGCCCCTTCTATGGTGACACCAGAAGTGGACAACACGTTTGGTGGTTTGCCAGACTTATTACCTACCATTGCTGGACTATTTCCAGAGCCTTACCTTAATACCACCTTAGGTAGAGACTTAGCATGGGCCAAAGGCAAAGATCTACCAGGTTATGGGTTTGTGCAAGATAGCAGAACCAGCGTAGCTGTTAACGGCAAAGAGATTGCCAGCGTGAATCACATTACCGGTAAGGTGGTAAGCGCAGACATAGATGAGAAAGGTGTAGCCCACATCAGCCCCACACCCAACGCTATGGTAGACGCAGCCAATGCGTATTATTTGGCTGCACAATATTTACTTAAGGCAAACGCTGTTAAACCTAAATAAAACCCTGCTTATTTATGAGACTGGGTGCTAATAAAAATAATTAAACACAGTAAAACCACCAAGGCCTGAAGTGCCTACACCGATGACTAATTGAAGGTAACCTAAAAAGCGCTCTAAGTGCTTGCCTGGTAGGTTAAAGGGCACGCTAATGGCAACAGATAGCAAGGCCATGCCTAGAATAGACCCTATGCCAAACAATACCATATAACCCATACCTGCCAATAAATCTTGCGCAGCGTTTAAGGTTAAAACCACTAACGCAGCAGAGCCTGCCATACCATGCATAATACCCACCATTAACGTGCGTATTGGGAACGGTTTTTTGTGGTTATGTGAATGAGCATTTGCCTCTAATGTTAGGTCATGCGCATGGTGTTGATGGGCGTGGAGGTGGGTTTTACCATGGTGTTGATGGGCATGAAAATGTATGCCTTTTCGGCTCATACGCCAAAGTACATCTAGACCTAAATACAGCAACATAAACCCAACCGCACACTCCAATAAAGTAGCGATATACTCAGGAATTAACACTCCACTTAATAAGGCAGCTGTGCCTAAAGCAAACAGTGTTAGGGTATGGCCAAGGCCCCAAACAGCACCATGGCGAAGCGCAGCAGATCTACCTTGCTTCTGGGTGACAATGGAAGCCACTGCAGCCACATGATCAGCCTCTAGAGCGTGACGCATACCAATCATGAAGCCTATTAATAGCACACTTATTTCCACTTAGTACCCTTTTTATTTTGCCTTACCTATTTCTTTTGGTGCAGCTAAATTAGGCTAGCTGATTGTACCATTTAATAGGCTATTTAACCTGTAGGGCCTGCAGTTGATAGAGGCTCTCATTAATATTTTGTTGGTTACAAGCGATGACTACTTCGCCTCCTAAGACGCGCAATTTCACTTGAGTTTGCTGCCCATAAAGGCAGCTCCTAAAGCTTTGGTAAGACTGCTGTTGTGTTTGTTGTGTTTCTAAACATGCAAAAGCGTAAATTTGTGGCAGGCTAAACTGCAACCCTTGGCTAGTGATCACCATGGCTGTTTCTGCCATATCAAGCCTTCGCTTTAGTGCTTGTGGGTTTGATAAATAAACGCTAAACACACACTCCAACACATAATCATAGATAGATTGGGAAGGCAGCAACACCTTACGCCTGCACTAGCCGTTTAGCTGTATATCCTGTTAAGCCACCCAATATGACCCAAAACACAGCATTAGCTATGGCCGTAGCGTACAAAAACTGTGCTTGCAGATCAGTAAGTGTGGCGACAGCTTGTGCATCGGGGTGCAAAAAGCCGTGCACTTGCGGCTGTGGCGCACCCACAAGCCAAGGTGCGGCAATAAATACAATAGCGAGGGCTTTAGCGATACCTGGTAAAAAAACCACACTGGCAATAGCTAAGCCCGTGCTCAAAACAGCTAAAACCCACCAAGATTGGCGGCCTTCAAGGGCGGCCGCTTCCATACCGGGTATTTCTGGAGTGAGGCCTAGTGCTGGCACTATAAAAAACATGAGATAACCTGCCAAACCCCACAAAACTCCCCTTTGCCAAGACACATTTAATTGCGCCTTATCTTTAGCCATGAGCATGGCCGCTAGTAAAATGATGGCGAAACCAAAAGCTGATAAAACGTTAGAGAGCACGGTAAAGGCAATTCGCTCAAAACCATCACCTGGAGCCCATGCTTGGACACTATGTGTGTGGGAGTGGCCATGATCACTGTGAATGACGGCGGCCATTTCTGGCTGCTCAATTTCAAAGGCTTCAGCAGCATATATAATAGGGGATACGTGCAAAGTTTGAACTGCACTTAAAACTAAACCTGCAGCCAAGGCAATGCCTAGCGCAGCTAACACCATAGGGCGGAACATAGAATTATCCTAAGAGAAGGTAGTGATTCTTAATGGCAAGGAAATGCAAAAGAATGGCGCGTATCATGAGCAGCGTTATGTGCAACATCCATAGGCGCAAAACCAACACCCATCAATACTACCATGCCCAAAATTGCAGCAGCAGCCATCTGTACACTTGAATTTGCTAAAACGCGGCTAGATACCGCTGTATTGGCCTTTGAAATTACTGAAGATGTAGTCATATATTCCTCCACGTGCTCACCCGCACGATAAAATTAATGTTAGCGGGCTTAACCCCATAGATGTAGGCCGGTCTCCGGGCTGACAAGCATTGCTTGTTCACCGTTGCGGGGGCAGCACAGCTCTTTAAAAGGCTGTTTCCCGTGAAAGCTAAATTCGTGTAGCCACCTACGGTGCCTACTCTATGTTAAAACAGTAGGTAATTAAAGTCTTAATGCGAGCGATTTAATTCAACACGCGACTTACCCTACATAATGACGCCTTAGAGCCGTCAAATTGGTCACAATAAATCGTGTGTTTTACTCAAACTTTAGCTTCAAACACTCGAAAAAAAGGGCCTAGCGATGGTATGATGTGAGGCTTAATTGAACACCTTTATAAAGTGAGAGCATCATGACTGCGTTTGGCACACAATTTGTTCCGGAAATGGCCTTAGCCACCTTCGATGGCAACCAATGGAGCACGCCAAGTTTGGTGCCAAGCAACAGCATTTCAATACACCCCGGTGCTCATGTATTACATTACTCGAGCACCTGCTTTGAAGGGCTAAAAGCATTTCGTCACCCTGATGGTAGTAGCCATATTTTTCGTATGGATCAAAACATTAAACGGATGGCACAAAGTAGCCGTTTGATCTCTTTGCCTAGCGTAGATGAAGCCATGTTAAAGACTATGATCTTAGAGCTTGTAGGCCGCTATGCAGATGACATACCAGCAGCTCCAGGCACTTTATACTTACGCCCCACGCATATGGGTACAGAAGCTGCCATTGGCAAGGCTGCAGCACCTTCAAACAAATCTATGCTTTACATACTTGCATCCCCAGTGGGGGATTATTTTGCAAGTGGCGATACCACCTTACGGGTGCTAATAGATGAAGACGGTATGCGCTGCGCACCCCACATGGGCATGATAAAAGGTGGTAGTAACTATTGCAGCGCAATGCCTGTAGTAAATAAAGCCCGCGCCGAGCACCAAGCTGATCAAGTTTTATTCGCCCCTCAAGGAGATGTGCAAGAAACAGCCGCAGCCAACTTTATTTTAATCGATGGTAATGAAGTGATTACTAAAGCGTTGGATTCTACTTTTTTACACGGCGTCACTAGGGCATCTGTACTAACCTTGGCACAAGAAATGGGCATGAAGATAAGTGAGCGTGATCTTAGTGTAGAGGAGCTACTAGAACGTAGCGCTCACCCGGATGCAGAAGCTGCACTTTCTGGCACAGCGGCGGTGCTAACTCCAGTAGGCACCTTAATACATCACGGTAAAGACCATACTGTGGGTACAGGCAAACCAGGCAAAACTACAGTTAAGCTACGCAAGGCCTTAAACGACATTCAGTTTGGTTTGGCAACAGACCGCTTTGGTTGGCTCACTAAAGTTTAAAACTTAAGCTGCCAACATAGCTTGAAGCTTTATGAGCTGAGCTTTTTTTCAATACTGGCAGACAAAGCCACCTTGCCTTCGGTGCTGTAATCTTGAATACGGCTTTCTATGTGTGGCAGCTGGTAAAGATAATTAACCATCATGCCTTGGGATTGTTTTAAACCATTGTCAGAGGTGTCCGCTAGCCAATTTAAGCGTTCGATCTGGGCGCCATTGCTTAGATGAAAGTGGGCCACAGGGTCACGGGCATAGCTTGGGTTGCGCTTTTGCTTCTCTTTGCCAAGGTAGTGAATCGCCATTTTTTGCATATGCTCTGGCGATCTCAAAACGACTCCCTCATCTAACAAAGCTGATTCTTGCTCAACGTCTATGTTGTCTAACCACCGGCAAAACCCTGGAATGGGCGATAGGGTTGCAAACGCAGTCAATTGAGTAAATTCTTGCTGCAACTGCTTAACCACCCGCTTAATAAGAAAGTTACCAAAACTGATGCCAGAAAGCCCTGCTTGTGCGTTGGAAATTGAATAAAATATAGCCGTGTCTGCTAAACCAATGTCTTCCAAAGGTGCAGTTTCATCTAGTAACTCTTGCACATTGTTAGCCATACCTTTTACCAAAGCCACTTCTACAAAGATCAACGGCTCATCAGGCATATTGGGGTGAAAAAAAGCAAAGCAGCGCCGGTCTGAATCAAGGCGATTTTTAAGGTCATTCCAGTCTTTAATGGCATGCACCGCTTCATAGGCAATCAGCTTTTCAAGAAGCTCTGCGCTGGAGCGCCAGTTGATCTCTTCCATTTGCAGCAAACCCACATCAAACCATGCACTTAAAAGACGTTTTAAATCAGCTTCTAATGGCGCAAGGTTTGGGTGCTTTTTTGTTAAGCGCAGTAGCTGTGCACGCATATCCACAAGAAACTTAATGCCTTGGGGCAGCTCATTAAACTGTGCCAGCAGTTTCATTCTTGGAGGCTCTAAAGCAATACGTAGCTGTGCTTCTAAAGCCACCCGTTCACCTGAGTCAGCGGCTAACCAAGATTCTATAACTTGAGTTAGTTGTGCTTCATCTACATTATAATTGTCGGCCATCAAGGACAAAAACCGCACTCTTCCGGCATCATTTAGCCCTAAAAAGTGCCTACCAAGCTCTGCCGCTCGACCCCTTGCAGCCACCTCACCACCATCACTTTTAAGACAGGCATCCATCCACGTTAGCAATACTTTTTCATCAGCAGCATTTAAATGTGGATCAAGGGATAGTTTTTCCAATAGGTGCTGCTGTTTTGGCAGATCCCGCCAAAAAGGCACCCATCTACGTATCGTCTTTTGGAGTAATTGGTGAGCTAGTTGCTGCATATGCATTCCTTTACGTAGCTTTGCCTCAATCCATCTTGTTAGCCTTTGGCTTAGAAGGTGTGGCTGAATTTATGTCGTCACTTTATCACCATCTAGCTCATCAATACTTACTTGACTTGTGGGTCGAGAATCACTTTGACCTTGTTTGGTTTAATGCTTATAAGCACTAAATATGGGTTTAAATAGGCAGGATTTCCAGCGGCCCAAGCACTTGGTGTAAATCATTGAGCATTAAATCAGGAGCCTTAGACAAAGGCTCTGATGGCTGAGAAAAGCGGTTAATCCAGGCTACATTAAAGCCAAAATTTACCGCTCCTGCAACGTCCCAAGCATTACTGGAATGAAACAACACTTGATTTTTAGTGACCCCAAAACCATCAAGGGCTAATTGATAAACTCTTGGGTCTGGTTTATATATGCCAAGCTCATCCACAGAAATCACTTGGTCTATTAGGTCGGTTAGCCCAGCGTACTCTACTGCTGCGTGCAACATATTAGGTGAGCCGTTAGATAGAATGGCCGTGGCTATGCCCGCCCCACGCAGTTGTTTGAGTGTGTCTTTTACTTCGGCGTAACTTATCAGTTGATTGTAAGCCAGTAATAATTTTTGCTCTAGTACGGCATCGTTAACTGAATAGGTTTGCAAGGCATAATGCAACGCTTCTTGGGTGACTTGCTCAAAATCAACATAACGCCCCATCAAACTACGTAGCCAAGTGTATTCAAGCTGTTTTTGACGCCACAACATAGAAATTGTCTGCGCCTGATCTCCTAACGCATGGGCATGCTGGCCTACGGCTGAATGCACATCAAACAAAGTGCCATAAGCATCGAACACACATAAAGAAACTTCTTTAAACTTAGATTCCATAACAGTATGCCTTTATTAACAACCAGATTAATTACACTATTTATAAGCAAATGCGCTCACTAACAGCATACTCTAATTTTTATCTATTGGCTGATACACCGCTCAGCAACTATGGTGAGCCTATTACTAAGCGCATAACGCCACTATGATAACAATTTTTTATATGTAAAAATAATGAGAACGCAAGCCACCTAAACATACAGCCAAATTTTTGGTCGTAAAAATATTGATAAAAATGGGCTCTTGAATTGAAAATATTATTAGCAGGCTGCGGCGATATTGCCCAGCGCATACCTCCAAACCTGCCTGAAGAGCACCATTTTTTTGGTTTAAAGCGCAGCCCCACAGAGCTTGCCCATGGCATTACCCCTTTAGTGGGTGATATTAGAGATGACGCATATTTAGATATTGTGTTTGAAGAAGGTTTTGATGTGGTGGTTGCCACCCTCACACCAGACAATATGAGTGAAGAAGGCTATCAAAAGGCCTATGTTGATTCTTCTGCGGCTCTAGCTTTGGCTATCTCACGCGCTGTGTATAAACCTAAGTTGGTTATTTGGGTGTCTAGCACCAGTGTATATGGCCAAAATATGGGGGCATGGGTGGATGAAGACTGTGAAGCCACTTCCACATCGTTTTCTGGCCAAGCACTGCGCAAAGCCGAAGAAACTATATTAGCCGCCCCATTAGCTGCATCGTGCACAAGTGTAGTGGTAAGATTTTCAGGGATTTATGGGCCTGGTCGCACCAGAATGTTAGATCAAGTGCTGGCAGGGGTAGGGTGCACAAAACAGCCTGAGCAGTGGAGCAACCGAATACATAGTGAAGATTGCGCCGCAGTGATCGCTCACCTCATTCTCTTAAATGAGCAAGACAAAAGCCTATTACCTATCTATGTGGCCACAGATTGCCAGCCAGTCACCCTATATGAAGTGCGCCATTGGTTGGCGGCGCAGCTAAATGTAAGTTTAACAGCGAAACCTACAAGCTCACGCGCTGCCAGGCGCTGCAGCAACCAAAAGCTACTAGACAGTGGGTATAAATTCAAATTTCCCACTTACCGCGAAGGCTATTTGGCGCTAATAGAAGAGCTAAAATCTCCCCAATCTTAAGCCTTTTAGCTTACTCTTTGGCTATATAAGCTTGGGTAAATAGTGCTAAATTTCTCATAAGAGCGCTGATACTGCTCCACCAAATTTGGCTTGGGGTGTATCACTTTAGACACCTTGGGTTGTAAGCATATGCTGCTAATATGCTCGCCTGTTACGGCACAAATAGCCAACCTTGCAGCGCCCAAAGCTGCGCCATAATCACCCTGCTCAGGCACCAATAAATCTATATTCATTGCCGCAGCGATAATGTCTAACCACTGGGAAGAGCTGCTGCCACCACCCACTACAAAGGCGCTATTAAGTTCAGTGGTAAGCGGCGTGTCCTGTTGCGCATTCACCTTTGTGATCGCACTTAAACAATCTGTTAAGGCAAATGCTACGCCCTCCATGACCGCCTGCACTAAGTCTTCAGAAGAGGTGGCTCGATGCAAACCTACAAAGGCGCCCCGCGCATTAGCGTCATTGTGCGGAGTGCGCTCACCAGATAAATAGGGCAAAAATTGAACATCTGATGCCCGCTCTATTATACTAGGCAGGGTATTAACCATAGTGGTAACGCTAGTATTAGTGACATTAGCCAACCAGCTCAGGCTGTCTGCTGCACAAAGAGTGACCCCCATGGTGTGCCACATATCTGGAAAGGCATGACAAAATGAATGCACTGCACTTTGTGTATTAGGCTGCGCGGTGGTGGTTGGCGCAAACACTACACCTGAGGTGCCCAAGCTAATAAATCCATTACCTGGAGCAATAACGCCCATACCACAAGCCGATGCGGCATTGTCCCCGCCGCCACCTGCCACAATGGCTGATGACATATGCCAACGCTTAGCTAACTCAGGCCGTAATTGTCCAGTGATCGCATTACCTTCAAATAGGGCCGGCATGTGTTGCCTAGATAAATGTGTGGCTGTAAGCAATGTGTCAGACCAATCTCGTTGGGCCACATTTAGCCACAAAGTGCCAGATGCGTCAGATAGGTCGGTGCCATAAGTGCCTGTCAGCCAAAGACGCACATAATCTTTGGGCAAAAGCACCTTATGTATTTTACTAAACACATCTGGCTCGTTTTGTTCAACCCATCTCAGCTTGGGTGCAGTGAACCCAGGCATCACTAAATTACCTGTGATGCCTTTAAAATCTGCTATTTGAGACAACTGTGTGCACTGCTGTTCGCTGCGGCCATCATTCCAAAGAATACAAGGCCTAAGAGGCTTATCATCTACCCCTATAAGCACTGCGCCATGCATTTGGCCAGAAAGCCCAATGCCACAAACGCTCGCCAGTTGTTTGGGATAGCGCTGATAAAGTTCATCCATGGCTTGGATAATGGCGCTAACCCAATCATCTGGATCTTGCTCACTCCAAGAGATTTCTGGCCTAGTGACCGTTAACGGGGCGCTGGCGCTACCTACTAGTTTATGACTTTGATCTAGCAGTAATATTTTTACACCAGATGTGCCAATGTCTATGCCTAAGTACATAGTAGATCCTTTTAAAATAAAGCGTTTTTAAAACGCTTTATTGTATATGAAAGCTAAAAAATTTTGATGGTTAGCAAGGCTTTTACTCCCCAAAATGCTTAGCTTTTGGTACTAAAAATGGACTTTACATGGCATATAAGAGGTTTACAATGTTAAAGAGCCTCGTTAAAGAGCCTATAACCAAACTAATACGGCTAGGCAGTTGCACTGGGCAAAGTGATTTACTAAACCTATGTAAGTAAAGGAATTTTATAATGGCAATTTACGATAAATTAAACCAGTCTATGAGTGATAACAACGCAGCGGCTTACATAGCGCTTTTGCATGAAGATTTCGTTGCTGTTTTTCATAAGACAGGTAACCGTTTTTCAAAGACTGAATGGGCCCAAATGGTTACTGGCATGCTTGCCAATGACAAGTTTATTCAGGACTCAAGCCGCTGCGTGTATGAAAATGAAGAGATTATGGTACAGCACTCGTTTATGTCTTACCCAGACGATACTAAAGAAGCCGTAATGCTTGTTGCCATGCTTAAAGACGGCAAGATAGTCCGTATGGAAACGGGTGCGACCGCTTTAAACTAAGCTCCACTTATGCGTAGCTCACTCAGTGGGCTATCTACTCGTTGGCGGCGACATTATAGCTCTGAAACCCATGGTGGGTTTGCCCCAGCACGCGATACAGTCACGGCTGAAACCTGGACAGCATATAGTAGCGCTTCTTGTATAGCCGTCTCATGCACATGACGTAGGTCGGCTTTATTTAGCTGGCCAAGGGCAAGTAATTTAGCCATAAATCCTGCATTAAAGGTATCTCCAGCGCCCACAGTATCTACCACATCAACTAATGGCACAGCTTGTGACAATACTTTTCCATTAGGTAGGTAAGCTGTTGCGCCTTCGCTTCCTTTAGTGAGAATAACAAGACAAGAGTCACAGCCTAAGCTAGCTACTTTGTCAGCTTGTTTCATCTGTTCTGGTATTAACCAGTCTAGGTCTTCATCAGAGACCTTAATGATATCTGCTAACGCCATAACACGGGCCAGCCGTGCTCTATAGCTTTTTTCATCTTCAATGAAACTAGTGCGTATATTAGGGTCCAAGACGATAATGCGTTTTTTATGTTCGCGTTCAGCCAAAGCACAGTATGCATGAGCACCTGGTTCACTGATTAAGCTAATACCACCAAAGTAAAGAGTAGACACAGCATCTGGCAGTATCGGCAAAGATGCCTCTTCAATCTTACGCCCCGCTGAGTTTTCATCATAGAAGGTATAACTAGCTTGACCATTATTAAGCGCAACAAGTGCCAGTGTGGTAGGTGAGGGTGACCGAATTAAAAAATCAGTACATACATTACTGTCCTTTAAAGCACTCACTAAAAGCTCACCAAACAAGTCAGTTGAAATGCCTGAGATCATGCCTGCATTTACACCCAAGCGCCCAAGCGCAACAGCTGTGTTAAGCAAGGCACCACCAGCCAGAGGGGCATACACCTGCTCACCCCTTAAGCCGCCATTTGGCCCTTGCATAGGAATCATATCTACAAGTGCTTCACCACAACAAATAATCAAGCTATTTTCGCTCCACCTACTTTAAATAATCAGCCATTAGCGCTGTCTAGTTCTCTAGCTCGATCAAACATATAAGGCACTGCAGGCAGACCCGTCATTGCACACGCACCTAAAATAAGTAGTGGCGCAGCGGCAGCCATATCTGCAGCAATTAAGGCTAGTGCTGATAAAACAAACACAACTCCCATAGCATAAGACAATGTTTTGTTTAGTTTAATCACAGCAAACACCGCACCTGCCACCAAGGCCAACAGCGCCAAACTTAGCATCCATGTATCTGCAATAATAGTGTGTAAATTAAGCACACCGCTCTCATCTAGTAGCCTTGAATACTGGTAAGACACCATCTTTGCTCCAGCATTTTGCATGGCCATCATGCTATTGTGCTCATGCAAACTAATCACAGAGCTGATCAATGCAGACAATGGTGTTAAGGCTGCAAACAAAGCCAACACTATCGCAACCACACCCAACATCTGTTGAACCTTAATAGCTGACTTTGATTGGCGTACAATATCGATACCCACAGCCACTAAAATAATAAGCCCCGTCACTACCATTTGCCAAAAAGTTTCAAGCTGCGCTAAGGTTAGGCCATTGTTAATAAGCTTGATAAGTACCACACCCATAAATGTGCCAATAATAGTGCCTCGACCACCAAACAGTGACGTGCCGCCAATCACTACCGCGGCGATAGCATTTAGCTCCCACATTTGCCCATAGTCTGACTTGGCATAAGGTGCGCGCCCAAGAAATAACATTGCACCAAGGGCAGCACCCATTGAACAAAGTACATAGGCGTATAATGTATATAGTCTTGTGTTAATACCTGCTTGGCGTGAGCCTTGCTCATTACTACCAATGGCGTAGATGTATCGTCCTAATCTCATGTTAGAAACAACTACAGCTAGCAAAATGAAAAATACTACAAAGATGATCATACTCATCTGAAACGTGCGGAAGAATCCCATCCAATTTGCATCAACAAACGCGCCAAATGTTTCCATTACGCCTGTTAGCTCACCAGATTGAAACTGTTCACGTATTCCTGAAAATGGGTTATATCTACCAAATAGGTCAAATGTACTAGGTAACTTTGGAGTGGCTTGAGCTCCTGTTGAAAGGTGTGCGCTGCCTCGCCATACCGAAAGCCCAGCCAACGTCACAATAAATGCAGGCATGCCTAAATAAGCAATTAATGTGCCATGTAGCGCTCCGATTAAACCACCTAAAACTAGCCCACATAAAATTGCCATCCATGCAGGTATGCCCCAATAGCTTGCTATATATCCTGTTACAGCCGCTACCATACCCATTACTGCGCCCACTGATAAATCTATACCTGCTGCCAGTATTACTAATGTCATACCCCCTGCCACTACACCAATTGCAGCAGAGTTATTCAAAATAGTCATTAAATTTGTAGGGTGAAAAAATGGCTTACCAGAAGTTACCATTTCAATCGCCACAGATAAAATCAATATTGCCAATAAAGCTCCAGACCACTCTTTACGAAAGAAAGAAACTAAGTGGGTGATGGCTTTGTCCTGTAATCTTAATGCGGTCATCTTTACTCCAATTATAATAGAGCCCAGCATTGCTGGGCTCTATGGTCATACAACATAAACAAAGTTGATTATAATTTACTTAATACCAACTAGGTCTTTGTATGCTTGAGCAGTACTTGGCGTTACTAAGAAAAAGCCTGTATCAATACGTGCTGACACTTCTTTTCCTTGTGAGGCTGCAACAGCAGTCTTAATGCCCTGGTAGCCCATTTGATACAACATTTGCGCTGTGTCAGCATGCACCCAACCCGCTTCCATTGCTTCAACAGCATCAGTTGCTCCGTCAAAACCAACGAGTAAGACATCACCAGCAGAAAGACCTAGGTTTTCCATTGCAGCTTTAGAACCCATAGTGCCGCCATCCCATGCGTTAGCTACCATCTTAACGTCATCACGTGCGTTAAGAATAGCTTCAACTCCTTCTTGAGCTTGGGCAGAGTTCCACTCTGTAGGCACTTCTAGAATTTCACTATTTGGACGAGCTGTTTTGAACGCTTCTGTAAATCCGTTGCGTCGCTCTTGACCAGTACTTTGCGCTTGGTTACCAGTTACATAAATAATAGCGTCGCCATCATTGACTAAAGTAGCTGCATAAGCACCTTGAACCTTAGCAACAGCATAGTTATCAGTAGCTACAAAAGAAGTGACTTTAGCGCCGGTTACACCTGTATCAATGGCTACAACAGCCACGCCTGAATCCATTGCGTCTTGTACAGCAGGAGCAATACCTGATGAATCAACAGGAGCAATAGCAATAGCATTAACGCCTTGAGCCAACAAGTTTTCAAACACTTCTAGCTGACTAGACAAGTCACCTTGGAAGGTAGGTCCTACTGTAATAAGGTCAACACCAGCCTCAGCAGCAGCATCTGCAGCGCCTTGGTTAATCATCATCCAACCTGAGTTGGTGGCTGATTTAGTAATATAACCAATAGAGTCTGCATACACAGAACTAGACAATAACGCTCCAGCTGCGATTACTCCAATTAATTTGTTCATTTTCATCATCGATACTCCGATCTATTTTTATATTAGCCCTGTGACGCCAACCTACGAAACATAGAACTTGGTGACAGGTACTTACGGCATTTTTATGGCCTGGTCCTATCATTGCTCATTTTAATTATCCTTGTCAATAATTAAATCAATTTTATTTATTAATTGACAAAGACTAAATTCATTGGCATTCTTTAAACATAAAATCATTTATTAACCTTGTTGGAAGCACATATGACTCATCCCGTTTTAGAGATTAGCGGCCTTACCAAACATTATGGTGGGGTTCATGCCCTTAATGATGCCGACTTTATTTTAGCGCCTGGCGAACACGTGGCTATAGTAGGCGATAACGGTGCAGGCAAATCCACGTTTGTACGTAACCTTACTGGTGTTGAAAAGCGCACACGGGGCAGTGTAAAGTTTTACGGTGAAGAGGTAGACTTTGCATCACCTTTAGAAGCTCGTGATGCGGGTATCGAAACGGTATACCAAAACCTAGCACTGGCAGACGAGCTTGATGTGCCAGCCAACATCTTTTTAGGCCGAGAAAAAACAAAGTTTAACTTTGGCCCATTTAGCTGGATGGATAAAAAAGCTATGCTCACCGAATCCGAAGAGCTATTACAAAAAACAGGTGTTAAAATACCGGATCTTAGTCAGTCTTTAAGAGGCATGTCTGGCGGCCAACGTCAGTGTGTAGCCATCAGTCGTGCAGCGGGATGGGGAGATAAGCTTATTATTATGGATGAACCTACCGCAGCACTTGGTATTCAGGAATCTACACGCGTAGAAAATATAATCCGTGGCCTAAAAGAAAAAGGCACACCTTTAATTTTGATTAGCCATAATTTGCGCCAAGTATTCAACTTAGTTGATCGTATTATTGTCTTTCGCCAAGGCCGCATTGTGGGTGACAAGCTCACTTGTGAAACAGACGGCAATGAAATTGTATCCATGATTACTGGTGTTGATCAGGTGGTCCACAAAGACGCGAGTTACATATAATACTATGAACCTAGATAACCCTCTATTACGCAATGCCGGCACCAATCAAATTGGTATGCGCCAATATAATGAGCGGCGCATTCTTGCAATTATTCGCGAAGCTAGTGATATTACAAAAGCTGACATAGCCAAAGCCACCAATCTTACGCCCCAAACAGCCACGATTATTATCAATAGGCTAGAGGAACAAGAGCTCGTGATTGCAGGGGAAAAGCGCCGTGGTGGCAAGGGTCAACCCTCCACGCCATATAGCCTCAACCCTGACGGTGCTTTAAGTATAGGCATTAAAATTGGACGTAGTTCATTAGAAGTATTACTGATTGATTTTACTGGAGAGGTGCGTTCGCGGGTGTCCTTCCATTATATTTTTCCAGAACCTAAAGAGGTTTTTTACAATATTAAGCGCTGCTTGGATAATATACTTGGCAGCCTCACCGCGCATCAACGTACAAAGGTTATTGGCATTGGCGTAGCGGCTCCCTACTCATTGGATGGCTGGGCCAAAGAGCTTCCAGGACCAGCAACAGCACGCGAGTCTTGGGCAAAAACTAATATACGAGAAGAGATCGCAGCACTAACTAATATTCCAACCACACTCGCCAATGATGCAACTGCTGCATGCATTGCCGAATTAACCTTTGGCAACCCACACAAGTGGCGCAGCTTCCTCTACTTTTACGTTGGCACCTTTATGGGTGGTGGATTAGTATTAAATGGCCAAATATACGCAGGCCACAACACTAATGCTGGTGCAATGGGCTCGATCCCTTTAACTGCTAGTAAACAGCTGATAACAGACGCTTCACTGTATCACTTAGATCAACAATTAAGTCAACTAGAGCTTGCCACATCTTTTTTTGAAGAGACAAATGAAATTTGTCCTAAAGCGTGGCTGATTTATACACGCTGGGCAGACAAAGCCGCCTTATCTATTGCCTATGCAATCGCCTCTGGCTGTGCTTTTATTGACCCAGAAGGCGTGATTGTAGATGGGGGTATCCCTACAAAAGCTGCCTCTTACCTTGTGGATGCTATTCGTGATGCTTGCGATACTGACAACTGGGAAGGCTTGGCTAAGGTAGATATTATATGTGGTAATATTGGTTTTGATGCCCGGGCGTTAGGTGGAGCTCTAGTGCCTATTTACTCTACTTTTGCACCAGACAGTGACGCTTATTTAAAAGCCACTAGCTAATAGTCACACACACATAATAACCCTATAATGACGCTCGTTTGCATACTGCAGCTGTGAGGCTTATCTAGCTTTAGCCTGGATCACTGCAATAACCAATCTCTGCTCTTCTTTTAGCTAGTCTTAAAAAGGCGGGCAGTAGTGGATAAATAGCCGTTATGACTCAAACCTACTACCCTTTATTTTTGTCTTTAATGGCCAACAAATTTGTCATTACTGTATGCTTTTTTGTAGGCGTGCTATTTATTAAATTTTTGGTCATCAGCCTGATCAAACATAAATATGCAGACAATAAACGTTCCAAAATAAATGTCATCAATAACTTAGTCAGCGTAGTGTTGCTGATTGTAGTCTTCAATATTTGGTCTGCAGAAATGCAAAAGTTTGCGTTTTCTATCGCTGCATTTATAGTGGCCATAGTGCTTGCCACTAGAGAATTTATTCAATGCTTTATTGGCTTTATGTACATTATTTCAAGCCGGCCTTATCGCACAGGTGACTGGATACAAGTAGGTGATGCTTGTGGTGAGGTGCACTCAACAGATTGGATGAAACTCACACTTTTAGAGGTGAACATTGATGCCTATGAATACACTGGCATCACTTTGTATTTGCCCAATAGCAAGCTGATTACAGCTCCTATTAAAAATCTAAACTTTTTAAAACGCTATGCCATGCACCATTTCACTATTACCCGTGATGGCAGTGTGAACCCGTTTATATTTATTGATCGTTTATATGAAAAAGCACACGAGTATTGCGAAGACTTTAAAGACGTGGCCTTTCGTTATAATCAGCTCATTGAAAACAGGCTAGAGATTAATATTGCAGGGCCCCAGCCCCATATTCAAGTGGCTACTTCTGAACTTGGAGATACGCAAGTATTGGTAACCATTTTTTGCCCAACAGAGCGCGCCATGGCGATAGAGCAAGCATTAACCGCTGACTTTATGTTTATGTGGTTTGAACAAAAAGCTCTGGGGGTAGATTTTGTGAATGTGCCTAGTGAGCGCTAGGTAATAGCGCTTTAAATAGACTAACCCCAATGTTAATATTGCACTGAAGAATATATTACGGATTAATTTATGGCACCATCAGCAGGCGAAGATCTTAAGCAAGCCATTGCCGCGCAAAACGCTGCCAAGCTCACTAAAAAAGAGCAGCAACTGCAAAAGGCCATGCAGCAGCAACAAGCAATAATAGACTTATTTACTAAAGGTGAGTTTGAAAAGGCGTTGGCTGGTGCCAAAAAAATGTTGCTTAAATTTCCGTTATCATCGTTATTACACAATATAGCAGGGGCTTCACATGCTGGCCTGTTACAGTTTGATGCGGCCATTTTAAGCTATAAAAAAGCCTTAAAGATAGAGCCCGATTCCCCACAAACTTATTACAACATGGCCGCTGCACAAAATGACAAGGGCAGCGTAAAGGCAGCACAAGACAGCTATAAAAAAGCCCTAACGCTTAAGCCAGACTTTGCAGATGCCACTAAAAACTTAGGCAGCCTTTTGCATGACTGCCAAGAATATACGCAAGCACAAGCCTGTTTTGACAAGCTCACAGACAAATATTCTGTAGCCAAGGCCCTAGAGTGTGCTTATAAGCTAGAGCAGTATGATGACGTTAATGCACGCATAGACACCATTGCTGTGCAAAACCCATCCAACATTAGGGTGGCAGCGTTTAGCGCCTTTGCATCACACCAGCTTAAGCAGCCAGATCGTTTTCCATTTTGTAAAAAACCAAACGAGCTAGTGGCCTTTGGTAACCTAAAAGACCACATGCCTGATGCTGATGCATATATTGCTGCATTATTAGATGAAATGAATAACAAAACCACCACTTGGGAGCCCAAAAACCATGCCACAAAATCGGGCTTTCATACCGCAGGCAACTTGTTTACCAAGCCTAGTGACTCTCTTAAAATATTAGAAGCTATTGTAGAAAAAGAATTAGCCTCATTTTATGAAAAATTTAAACACTTAGAGCACGGCCTTACGCAAAATTGGCCAAAAGAACATCACATCAAATCTTGGTATGTGCGCATGCTAAAAAATGGCCATCAAAGCGCGCACATTCATTCT
>Ga0115004_10000425_pt1 | contig 32060 bp, 36 predicted proteins | sample ArcticOcean_MG_C_10_FD_88737 | JGI IMG/M metagenome (GOLD analysis project Ga0115004, IMG submission 88737) | Marine microbial communities from western Arctic Ocean - ArcticOcean_MG_CB11_90 | ecosystem: Environmental > Aquatic > Marine > Oceanic | place: Arctic Ocean: Canada Basin | collected... | reverse complement strand
GTTGGAAATATAGAAATAACTAATTATAAGAAAACAGTGGATGATGCAGTAGATTTTATTGCAGGCAAGTCTAGAAGGATTCAACAAAAACTATCTAAAGAAATGGAAATTGCTAGTAAAGAACTAGATTTTGAAAAAGCTGCAATTGCTAGAGATAGAATAAAAGCACTTACACAAATACAATCTTCTCAAAAAATTAATCAAACTAATTTAAATGAGGCAGATGTAATAAGTATTCACAAAGATTCAGGGAAAACCTGTATACAAGTTTTCTTTTTTAGATCTAAACAAAATTGGGGTAACCAAGCTTTTTTTCCTAAACATGATCCAGATGAAAAATTAGAAAATATTTTATCTTCTTTTATTTCACAATTTTATGAAAACAAAACTATACCTAAATTAATTATTACTAATTATCAAATTTACGAAAAAGATTTACTAGAAAAAGCCTTTAGTGGGAAAGAGTCTAAAGATATTATTATTAAAGAAGCAAAAACTAAAGAAGAAATAAGTCTTTCTAATTTGGCAAAAAAAAATGCTAAACAAGCTTTAACTCAAAAAATTTATGACACTCAGAGTAATGTAAATCTAATTGAACAACTAACATCGAAGTTTAATCTGAATCAAAATACTGGACTTATTGAAGTTTATGATAATAGCCATATTCAAGGTACAGACTGTATAGGTGCTTTAATTACTTTTGGAAATGATGGTTTTGAAAAGAAAAGATACAGAAAATTTAATATAAAAAATGAGGCGGTAAAAGGAGATGACTATGGAATGCTAAAAGAAGTTTTATTCAGACGGTTTTCAAAAGCGGTAAAAGAAAAGACTGGTGCATTGTCTCTTCCTGATCTCGTAATGGTTGATGGCGGAAAAGGACAATATTCAGTAAGCAGAGAAGTGCTAAATGAGCTTGGGCTGCATGAAATGCCAATTATAGCAATAGCAAAAGGGAAAAATAGAAATGCTGGTGATGAGACTATGTTTTATAGAGATAAGGTCTTTAAATTCAAAAAAAATGACCCTCTTCTATTTTTTATACAAAGACTAAGAGATGAAGCACATAGATTTGCTATCAGTTCACATAGAGCAAAGCGAAAAAAAAACCTAAGCAGATCATTGTTGGACCAAATTACAGGCATAGGAAAACAAAGGAAAAGGGCTCTATTAAATCATTTTGGGTCTGCTAGATCGGTTGAATCAGCGGGTTTTGATGAATTAAAAGCTGTTGAAGGAATTGAAGACAACATTGCAAAGAAAATATATAATTATTTTCACGAATAAATATGAAAATACCTAATATATTAACTATCGGAAGAATAATTATAGTTCCAATTTTTGTACTCACTTTTTTTATCCCAGGTTTTTTTGGGGATTTAATTCCTTTTTTTATATTTATTTTAGCAAGCTTCACAGATTACTTAGATGGTCTTTTAGCGAGGTTGTTTAAAGAAGAATCGAAATTAGGAGAGCTACTTGACCCGATAGCTGATAAAATTCTAGTTGCAACGGCATTAATATTATTAGTAATGAACGGTACAATTAAAAATTACGAAGTAATTGCGGCTATAATAATTCTTACACGAGAAATTCTAATATCAGGGCTAAGAGAATTCTTAGCAAAAGTAAGTATATCAATGCCCGTGACTAGCCTGGCGAAGCTTAAAACTTTTATTCAAATGTTGTCCATTGCAATGTTATTAACTGGCGAAAGTGGAAATAAAATCTTAAATTTTGAAGATTACAATGCTCAAACAATTGGCATAATCCTATTGTGGTTTTCTGCTTTTCTAACCCTTTACACTGGATATGATTACTTGTTGAAAGGTATCGATCATGCCATAAACGAGGATAATAAAAAAATAAAATGAGCCTTACTGATATAAATTTAAGAGAAAGACAATTTCACGATGACTTGCAATCTCAGTCGGAGGGGAGAAAACAAAATATTTTTTACAAAGCTCTTTCTGCGATGTTCAAAGATTTTAATAATATTTTAAATAAAAATATAAAAGATAAAAAGATACTTGATTTTGGATGTGGGATTGGAAGTATTACCGAAAAAGTATCTTTATATAGCCCCTCACAAATTGTTGGTATAGATATTTCTGAAGTTTCAATTAATAAAGCAAAAAATAACGCTAAAAAGAAAGGCTTAAATATTCAATACAGTGTTGATAATTGTGAAAAATCAAAATTAGAGTCGAATTCATTTGATCTTATTTATGGATCAGGAATTTTACATCACCTTAATCTACATTCCTGTTTAAAAGAAATTAATAGATTATTAAAGAAAGATGGAATGATGGTATTTATGGAGCCCTTGGGAACAAATCCTCTAATAAACCTTTATAGAAAATTTACCCCAAATGATAGATCTCAAGATGAGCATCCTTTTATTAAGAAAGATTTTGAATTGATGAAAAATGTTTATTCAAAAGTAGATGTAGAATATTACGGATTTTTAACATTAATTTTTTTTATTTTTTATCGTAATCCTGAAAAATCATTTTTTTTCAAATTTTTAAACTCAATTGACAAACTATTATTCAAAATAAGTATATTTAAAAAATTAGCTTGGTCAGTTTTGATAGTCTGTAAAAAATCTTAAGCTGCAGTTTTTTTTCTAACTAAAATTTGATAGGTTTCAGTTAAATCAGAAATTATTTCACAAATTTTAAAATTGTATTCGTTAATTTGAGAGACAGGGGTAATTTCAGCTGCGGTGCCAGTTAAAAAACATCCCACAAAATCCTTCAGCTCTTGTGGCTTAATTTTTCTTTCTATGACTTTTATTCCTTTTTCTTTCGCAATTTTAATTACTTCTCTTCTTGTGATCCCGTCTAAAAAAGAATCTGGGATAGGTGTATGCAATTCTCCTATACGATTTTTGAAAAATATATTTGCTCCTGTAGCCTCAGCTATGTTCTCTTCATGGTCTAACATCAAAGAATCTGTAAAGCCTTTACTCTCAGCCTCATGTTTGGACAGCGTGCAGATCATATATAGGCCAGCTGCTTTGGTATCCCAAGGTACAGAGTTTGGGTTGGGTCTTCTCCAAGATGATATGTTTAATCTTATTCCTTTTAATTTTAATTTTGGATCAAAGTAAGATCCCCACTCCCATGTAGCAATAGCGACATGGATTTTATTTTTCTGCGCTGAGATTGCCATCATTTCACTACCTCTCCATATTACTGGTCTAACATAACCATTCTGTACTTTTTGAATATTTACAACTTTTTTACAAGCGTCGTTAATCTCTTTCTGGCTGTACGGCACTGTTATTCCCATTCTCTTTGCGGAGTAAAATAATCTATCCGTGTGTTCTTCTAATTTAAAAATTTCACCTTCATAGACGCGCTCACCTTCAAAAACACAACTAGCATAGTGAAGACCGTGATTTAAAATATGAATATTCGCATCAGCCCATTCAACAGTTTTGCCATTAAACCAAATTGCTCCAGATCTTTTATCGTAAGGTATGCTTTCCATTAAAAAGTAAATATATAGATTTTTTTGTTATAAATAAGTATATTTCTTAATAAGATAAGTCAATATAACTTACCACTATGAAAGATTTACTCTATTTAAAAGACGAACAAATTAAAGATTTTATTCAACTTTTATTTTATGCTTATCGAGAAACTTTTTCAGACCCAAAGAGCATCTTAACAAAAAAATTTTTTGGCCCTGCTCACTTAAGGTCTTTAAATTTAATAGAGAGACATCCTGGTATAAGTCTAGGTGAATTAATGTTTAAACTAAAAGTAACAAAGCAAAGCCTGGGTAGAGTTCTAAGAGACTTAATTAAATCTAAAATGATAAAACAAATTAAAGATAAAAATGACACGAGAAAAAAAAATTTATTTTTAGATAAAGATGGAAAAGTTTTTTTTGAAGCTGTTTACAATTCTCAGAAAAAAAGAATATTTAATGCCTTAAAAAATTCCAACTCGGACTCTGTAATTAAGTTTAAGGAAGTTTTGAAAAAAATAATAAATGGAAAATAATAAAACACATATTTTAGTGGTTGACGATGACAATAGAATTAGGTCTCTCTTAAAAGAATATCTATGTAATAATAACTATATTGTCTCAACTTCAGAAAGCGCTGAAAGCGCTAAAGAGAAACTCTCCCAATTTAAATTTGACTTAATTGTTTTAGATGTAATGATGCCTGGGCAAAGTGGATATGAGTTAACTAAAGAAATTAAAAAAAACAAAAAAATACCCATTATTTTACTCACAGCAAAAGGCGAGGTAGAAAATAGAATAAAAGGTTTAGAATTAGGTGCAGATGATTATATAGGTAAACCATTCGAACCTAAGGAATTGTTACTAAGAATAAAAAATATAATAGACAAAAATAATAAAATTAATTTAAATATCATTCATTTTATTGGAAATATTAAAATAGATTTAAATAAAATGAGTATTAAGATAGGTGAAAAAAGTAGAAAAATAAACTCATCGGAAAAAAAAGTATTAATAGAAATGCTTGCAAATCCTGGTAGAACCTACTCACGTGAAGAAATAGGTAAAATTTCTGGTATTAGTCAAGAAAGATCAATTGATGTTATGATTACAAGGCTTAGACAAAAAATAGAAGCTAATCCTAAAAATCCAAAATATCTTCAAACTATAAGGGGTTCAGGTTATGTTCTATGGATTGAATAAATTTTTAAAAATAATTTTACCAAAAAGATTATTTTACAGAGCCTTAATAATAGTTGCAGCTCCAACAATTATATTGCAATTAATTATAACCATTGTTTTTTATGACAGCATATGGATTAAAGCCAATAAAAACATTACTCGATCATTAGTTTCTCAATTAAAAACAATTAAAGATGTGTATATAAATAACAAGGACAACTTAGAATTCTTTACTGATAGTTATAAAAATAATTTTAATTTTGAAATTGATATTAATAATAATCTATTTCCAACCTCAAGTGGTGAAAAAAAATATAGACCTATTGATAGATCTTTAAGGCGTGAATTAAAATCAGCTTTTGGAAATAATAATTATTGGTTTGATACATCTAAGTTTAAAAATGCAGTAGAAATTAAAATAAAATTAGAAAATCAGGTGATAGGTTTTTTAGTTCCAAGAGATATGGTGTCCACTTCATCGGTAAGATTATTTATCTTATGGACAACATTGCCATCCATAGTTTTAATTTTAATTGCTCTAGTTTTTCTTAAGAATCAAACACGGCCTCTGGTTAGGCTTGCCAAAGCTGCTGAAAAATTTGGTAAAGGAGATTATATCAATGATTTTAGACCTTCTGGTGCAGCTGAAATAAGGAAAGCTGCATACGAATTTGATAGAATGGCAAAAAGGATTAACAGACATTTAAACCAGAGATCTGAAATGTTGTCTGGTATTAGTCATGATTTAAGAACCCCTCTTACTAGATTAAAGTTGCAATTGGCGATGATAAATCAAAAAAATATTTCTGAAAAAATGTCTAAAGACATAGATGAAATGGAAAATATGCTTAATGATTACTTGCAATTTGCTAAAATTCAAGCGCAAGAAGAGACAACTCAAATAAGTTTTTTAAATTTATTTAAAGAAATTAAAAAAGATTTAAATAATAAAAATTTTATATTACTAAATCAAGAAGATATTATTTTGAATGGTCGATTATCTGCTTTAAAAAGATGCTTTGAAAATGTTATTCAAAATGGTTTGGCTTATGGAAAAAAAGTATATGTTGATGTCCAAAAAAGTGCGAATCGAGTTACAATAAACATTGATGATGATGGTCCGGGCATATCTGAAGATCAATATAAAAATGTTTTTAAACCTTTTTTTAGACTTGATAAAAGTAGAAGCCTAAATCTCTCAGGAGTTGGATTGGGTCTTGCTATAGTTGAGGATATAATAAATTCTCACGGTGGAAATATTCAGCTCAGAAAAAGTAAATACAACGGATTGCAAGTTAAGATTTCTTTGCCTTTTTAGTTTTATATTTTTTTGATAATTTTTTTATAGCTAAGTCTTGCTTTTGTACTAAACTTTTCAAAATATTAAATTCTTCTTTTGAAACAAGTTGCAATTTATTAATCAATTTATCTCTTTTAAATTTAAAATCAGTTGATATTTCTTTCTTAATATCTTCTGAGGTTAAAATTCCATTTTCTATTAAACTAGACAAAGTCTTTAATAATTTTTCAGAATTACTCATAATTTATCTTATTTGATAGAAAAGTTAATTTCAAATATGTTATAAGAAATTATGTACACTCACAATCTAGACCCTGTTTTATTTGATTTTGGGTTCTTTATTGTTAGGTGGTATTCACTTGCTTATATCTCTGGTATTTTAATTGGCTGGTGGTTAGGCAAAAAAATTATCTTAAGAAAATTTCAAGACCTTGATTTTAAATTTGATATCAAAGAATTTGACAACCTAATTACTTATTTAATAATTTCTATATTAATAGGTGGCAGGATTGGTTATGTCATATTTTACAATTTTGGGTACTATTTAACAAACCCAATTGATGTTATCAAAATTTGGGAAGGCGGGATGTCCTTTCATGGAGCATTATTAGGAATTATCTTTGGAACTTTTTTGTTTGCATTTAAAAAAAAGCTTCCTACTTATTTTTTACTAGATATTATTGCTTGTGTGTCCCCAATTGGGATTTTCTTTGGTCGTATAGCTAATTTTATTAATGGAGAATTAGTTGGCAAGACTACCAATGTATTTTGGGGAGTTGTATTTCCTAAAATTGATAATTTTGCAAGACACCCTTCGCAATTATATGAGGCGTTTTTGGAGGGGCTGATTTTATTAATTATTATGAATTTATTTCTATTTAAAAAAAAATATAAAACTGGAACTTGTTCTTATATGTTTTTAATTTTTTATGGTTGTTTTAGAATATTCTCAGAATCTTTTAGAGAACCTGATGCTCAAGTTGGTTATTTATTTAATTTAGTAAGCATGGGAACTTTCTTAAGTATTTTCATGGTATTAGTTGGTGCAATTATTTTTTTAAAAAAAAATGACATCTAAAAAAAACTTTTTTTCTAATTCTAAAAAACTTCCAGTTGACAGATTTTTTAATAATGTACTTTTCGATAAAAAAAATGGCTATTACTCATCTAAGAATCCATTTGGCGGTAAGGGGGATTTTTTAACTTCACCTGGAGTATCAAATTTATTCTCTGAAATAATTGGCATCTGGCTAGTGTCAACTTGGGGCTCTATGGGGAACCCTAAAAAATTTAATATAGTTGAGCTTGGTCCTGGAGATGGAAGTTTAATGAAAGTGCTGATAAAAACTTTTAAAAAATTCCCTGATTTTAATAATGCGGCAGACATTTTTTTATATGAAAAAAGTAATTTTTTAAAAAATTTACAAAAAAAAAATATTAATAATTCAAAAGTAAAATGGATAAATGATTTTACTGATCTTAAAAAAGGCCCAGTTATTTTTTTTGGTAATGAGTTTTTCGACGCAATACCAATAAAACAGTTCTTTTATAAAGAAAAAATTTTATTTGAAAAATATTATTGTTTAAGCAGAGATAAAAAAATAATTGAAACTTACAAAAAAGCATCTGTAATAGACTCATCTAGAATAGCTAAATATAAAACTCTAAAAAATTTAAAATTTATTGAATTTCCTAAATTGGGATTAGATGAATTGAGTAAGATCGTAAAAAAAATATCTTCTCTTAGTGGAGGTCTTTTACTTATCGATTATGGATATCTAAAACCTGATAATCAAAATACCTTACAATCTGTTATTAACCACCAAAAAAATAATTTGCTCGAAAATTTAGGTAACGCAGACATAACATCATTAGTTAATTTTAAACTTTTAAATGAATTCTTTATTCAAAATAATTTAAAAGTTAAAAACATTATAACTCAGAAGTTTTTCTTAGAAAAAATGGGAATTATGGAAAGAGCAAATAGTATAAGTAAAAAAATGAGTTTTAGAGAACAATCAAATCTCTACCTGAGATTAAAGAGGTTAATTGATTTAAAATTGATGGGTCAATTATTTAAGGTTATTTTTACATACAAATTTAAGGAAGATAATTTTCTGGGGTTTAAATAATGTTTTACTCAAAGAAATTTAAAAAATTTAGAAGCATTAACCATTGCTTCTTTTCAAGAAAAAGAGGTTTTTCAAAAGGAGTTTATCAAAGTTTAAACTGTGGAGAAGGATCTATGGATAATAAAAATTTTATTCATAAGAATCTAACTTTAGTTTCAAAAAAAATAAAAATAAATAAAAATAAATTATTACTGATGCATCAAACGCACAGTAATAAAGTAATAATAATCAATAAAAAAAATAAACAATTTAAAAAATTTAAATCTGATTCTATTGTAACTAAATTAAAAGGCATAGCGTTAGGAGTGGTTACAGCAGATTGTGTGCCAATAATTTTATACGATGTTAAAAATGAAATAATTGGTTGTGTACATGCTGGGTGGAAAGGAGCTTCATCTGGAATTATAGAAAATACAATAACTAAGTTTAAACGATTGGGTTTAGATAATAATATTCATGCTTGTATTGGTCCATGTATTGGAAAAAAAAGCTATGAAGTAAGTTTAGATTTTTTTAGATTTTTTATCAATCAATCAAAAAAAAATGCTATTTACTTTATTAAAAAAAATAAAAGTAAAAGATTATTTAATTTAAGGAAATATGTTAGTGATAAGCTAATTAAACTCAATGTTAAAGTAGATCATGTTAATCGTGATACTTTTACAGACAAAAATAACTTTTTTAGCTATAGAAGATCTCAGAAATTACATGAAACGGATTATGGAAGGTGTATTTCTGTAATAAGTTTAATTTAAATTAATTTGGTTTGAAAACCTTACGAAATAATTGTATAAGATAGAGCATTTCATGAAAATTCTATCTGGAACTAGTAATCTTAAATTAAGTAAGGATATCTCAAAAAAACTAAAGTTGAAATTAGTTAATACTAACATCAAAAGATTCGCTGATGGTGAAATCTATATAGAGATAAATGAAAATATTAGAGGTAATAGTGTTTTCGTAGTTCAATCTACATCTAATCCAGCTAATGATAATTTAATGGAACTGCTTCTTGTTATCGATGCATTAAAAAGATCTTCAGCTAAAAATGTTACTGCGGTAATTCCTTATTTTGGATATGCAAGACAAGATAGAAAAGTTGCTCCAAGAACTTCTATTTCCGCCAAAGTTGTTGCCAATCTAATTACAAACGCTGGAGCAAGTAGAGTTGTAACTGTAGATTTGCATGCTGGGCAAATTCAGGGTTTTTTTGATATGCCTGTAGACAATTTGTTTACCACTCCTCTTTTTGCAAAATATATAAAGAAGAAATTTAATAACAAAAAATTAATTTGTGTATCTCCCGATGTAGGTGGTGTTCAAAGAACTAGAGGTTTGGCTACGAGAATTAAAGCTGATTTAGCAATTATAGATAAAAGAAGACCTAAACCAGGGCAATCTCAGGTTATGAATATAATTGGAAATGTAAAAGGTAAAACTTGTATAATTGTAGATGATATAATTGATAGCGGAGGCACTATTGTTAATGCTGTAGAAGCTTTAAAAAAAGAAGGAGCTGTAGAGGTGTATGTTTTTATTACACATGCGGTTTTAAGTGGAGATGCCGTAAAAAAAATTAAAAATTCTAAAATAAAAAAACTTATAATCACTGATACAATCGATAATTCTCAAAAAATTAAAAATAACTCTAAAATAGAGGTCTTATCTATCTCCTCCTTGATGTCAGAAGCTATAAAAAGAATAGCTAATTCAAATTCTGTATCGGATTTATTCAATTAATACTTGTTTTATGAAATAAGTTAAGTTATATACCTTCTCCAACAAAATAATTAAATGAGCAATTTAAAAGCAATTAAAAGAGTAACGACTACTTCGGGCTCAATAAAAGAGTTGAGAAAAACAGGTTACATTCCTGCCATTTTATATGGAGGAAAAGATCCAAATCAAAAAATTTCTATTGAAAAAAAAGCTATAAGAGACATTATTAACTCTGACAGTTTTTTATCTAAAGTTTTAGAAATAGAAATTAGCGGAAAAAAAGAAAAAGTTTTACCGCGTGAAGTTGCGTATCACGTTGTTTCTGATGAGCCCATTCATATAGATTTTATGAGAATTTTGGCAGGGAAAAAAGTCGTAATAGAAGTTCCAGTAAATTTTAAAAACCACCCAGACTCTCCTGGCTTAAAAAGAGGTGGTGTTTTAAATATTGTAAGAAGAAAAGTAGAATTAAAATGTCCTGGCGAAAATATACCAGATGAAATATTAATTGACTTAGCAGGAACAGATATAGGAACAAGTATAAAAATATCTTATGTAAAATTACCAGAAAATGTAGTTCCTACAATAACGGATAGAGATTTCGTAATTGCTACCGTTGCAGCACCAACAGTAATGAAAGAGCCTGAAAAACCAGCTGACGCAGCAGCTGAAGGAGCTGAAGGCGAGACTCCTGTTGAAGGAGCTGACGCAGCAGCGAAAGATGGTGATCCAGCTAAAAAAGATGATAAAGGAAAAGATGGTTCATCTGACAAGAAAACTGATGATAAAAAACCCGCTGAAAAAAAACCGTCTGAAAAGAAATAATTAATATGCTTTTACTTGTCGGATTAGGAAATCCTGGCTCCAATTATACCAATACAAGACATAATATTGGTTTCAAAATTATTGATGCTATTAATGCTCATTTTAAATTATCAAAACAAAAACCAAAATTTAAAGGTTTACTGACCACTGGCAACATTGAGTCGAAAAAAATCTACGCAATTAAACCCTTAACTTTTATGAATAATTCAGGAACGGCAATTAAAGAATTAATTGATTACTTTAAGATTGAAGCTAAGGACGTTTTTGTTTTTCACGATGATCTAGATATTGATTTTGGAAAAATAAAGGCAAAATTTGGTGGTGGTAGCGCTGGCCATAATGGAATTGAGTCAATTGATAAATTTATTGGTAAAGATTATTCAAGAGTTAGAGTGGGCATAGGGCATCCTAAACAAAAAAAGAAAGTTAATAACCATGTTTTAGAAGATTTTAAGGAAGATGAGGAAGAAAAAATAAAAGAAATTACTGAAAATATAGTTAAATTAATTCCTACACTTATCGATAAAAAAATAGATTTATTTTCTAGTAAAGTTAATCAAAATCTTAATGGGATTTAAATGTGGAATCGTTGGCTTGCCCAATGTAGGGAAATCAACTTTATTCAATGCGTTGACTGCTTCAAAAAATGCTGAAGCAGCAAACTTTCCTTTTTGTACAATAGACCCCAATATCGGCATAGTAGATGTAATCGATGAACGATTAGATCGTTTAACAGAATTATCAAAGTCAAAAAAAAAAATTTACACAAATATTACTTTTGTAGATATCGCTGGGTTAGTTAAAGGAGCCTCGAAAGGTGAGGGATTGGGAAATAAGTTTCTCTCACATATTAGAGGGGTGGATGCAATTATACATTTAGTTAGATGCTTTGAGTCAGATAAAATTACTCACGTAAATGCTGAAATAAATCCACTAAATGATCTCGAAACTATAAAAACAGAAATTATACTATCCGATATAGATATAATTCAAAAAAAATTGGAAAAAAGTAAAAAGAAACTATTAAGCGAAAAAGAAATTAAAATTTTAGAAAAAAAAATAGCTCTTTTAAATCAAGGTGAAGATGAGCTAAACGCTAATGACGAAGAAGAAAACTTTTTGTCTAGTATTGGCCTATTAAGCATAAAACCTAAAATAATTGTTTGCAACGTTGATGAAGAGAGTTTAGCGGTAGGAAATAAATTTACAGAAAGCGTCAAATTAAAATTCTCTAATGAAAAAATTGTAACTATTTGTGCCGATATAGAAGATCAAATTATGGGTTTAGATAAAAGTGAGAGAGAAACTTTTATGAAAGAAATTGGATTAAATAAAACTGGTCTCAATCAATTGATCAGAGAAGGCTACGACCTTTTAAACTTAGATACTTTTTTTACGTCAGGCCCAGAAGAAAGTAGAGCCTGGACTGTAAAAAAAAATACCTTGGCTCCAAAAGCAGCGAGTGTAATTCATACTGATTTTGAAAAAAACTTTATAAGAGCTGAAGCTGTAACTTGTGAAGATTTTATTAAGTTTGGTAGTTCTGAAAAATGTAAGGAAAATGGAAAATTAAGAATAGAAGGAAAAGATTACGTCGTTAATGATGGGGATGTTTTATACTTCAGAGTCAATCCGTGACCAGATTTTCTTCATACTTAGATAAACTAAGACTGTTAAAAGTACTAAATAAACAATTACCTTTACCCCAGTTTTATGTCTTTCTTCAAGCTCTGGTTCAGCTGCCCAAGATAGAAATGTAGTAACATCTTTTGCCATTTGATCAACAGAAGTTTTTGTTCCATCTGTATACTCAACTATTCCTTCTGATAATGGTGCGGACATTTTAATTTTATTACCAATCATATATTTATTGTAATAAACTCCATCATCTAAAATCATTCCTGCAGGTGTATCCTCGTACCCCATTAATACAGAATATATATAATTTGAGCCGCCTGGTCTCGCTTTTACTAAAACTGACATGTCTGGCGGGTAAGCTCCCCCATTTGCAGCTATCGAAGCGTTAACATTTGGATAAGGGCTTTTAAACTTATCAGATGGTCTTCCTGGTCTAGTAAACATTTCTCCTTGGCTGTCAGGACCGTCTTCAATCTCTATACTGGCTGCGATTGCTTTTACCTCTGCTTCAGAAAATTCAGGTCCCCCGGACTCTCCTAAATTTCTATAACTAAGATACTGCATAGAATGACATGAGGAACAAACTTCCTTGTAAACTTGATAGCCTCTTTGCAAAGATGCTCTGTCAAATTTTCCTGTTAAACCTTTGAAGCTCCATTTTACTTTAAGAAGATCTTCAGACTCAGCTCCATGTAACGGGTTTATTAAAACAAAGACAATAAAAATTGAAGATATTAATTTTTTAAAGTTAAATTTTTTCATTAACTTTCTTAACTAAAGATGGTTCAGCTCCACCTGATAAAACAGGTTCTGAAATGCTCATTGGTATGGGGTCTGTTTTTTCCAGTAAACCTACTGCAGGCATTACAACAATAAAATGAAGGAAATAATAAATAGTCCCAACTCTTGCTAACACTAAATAAGTGCCTTCTGCCGGCATTGCTCCCATGTATCCAAGCATTAAAACGTCCGCTACAAATATCCAATAAAACTGTCTATAAATTGGTCTAAAAACAGCAGATCTAACTTTTGATGTATCAAGCCATGGTAAAACAAAAAGAATAAATATTGCACCAAACATCAAAATTACTCCTCCAAGTTTGTCTGGAACAGACCTCAAGATTGCATAAAAAGGTAACAGGTACCACTCTGGAACAATATGCGCTGGTGTTACTAGTGGGTTTGCAGGAATATAATTATCAGAGTGACCTAAAATATTTGGAGTAAAAAATACAAATCCAGCGAAAATAATCATAAACATCAGCAAAGCAAATGCATCTTTAATAGTTATGTATGGATGAAAAGGCACTGTATCTTTTGATGGTTTTTTTATATCAATTCCAACTGGATTGTTATTTCCTGGAATATGTAATGCCCATATATGCAAAACTACTAAACCTAAAATTAAAAACGGTATTAGATAATGTAGGCTAAAAAATCGATTTAACGTTGGGTTGTCTACTGAATAAGCTCCCCATAGCCAAGTCGTGATACTTTCTCCTACTAAAGGTATTGCAGTAAACAAGTTTGTTATAACAGTGGCTCCCCAAAAACTCATTTGACCCCAAGGTAAAACATAGCCCATAAATGCGGCAGCCATCATTAATACATAAATCATTAAACCAATAATCCAGATCACTTCTCTTGGTGATTTGTAAGAACCATAAAATAAAGATCTAAAAATATGTATGTAAACTGCTAGAAAAAACATTGATGCTCCATTGCTATGAATATATCTTATTAGCCATCCGAAGTTAACATCTCTCATAATATGCTCGACGCTTGCAAATGCTAAATCAGCATGAGCAACGTAATGCATGGCCAAAACTATTCCTGTTATTATTTGAGTTAATAAACAAAAAGTTAATATTCCTCCAAATGTCCACCAATAATTTAAGTTTTTTGGAGTAGGATAATCCGCTAAATGAGAACCCAATGTTAGTAATGGTAAACGATCGTTAAACCATTTTCCAGCTTTTGACTTAGGTGTATATTCGTGTTCACTCATAATAATTATTATCCAATTTTTATCGTATTATTGTCGACAAATTCAAATTTAGGTATCTCCATATTTTTTGGCGCTGGTCCTTTTCTAATTCTACCAGAACCATCATAATGAGAACCGTGACATGGGCAAAACCAACCATTATAATCTCCTTTATCTTTTAACGGAACACACCCTAGATGAGTGCAAACTCCTAGCATTACTAGCCACTCATCTTTACCTTCTTTAACTCTTTCCTCATCTTTTTGAGGGTCAGGTAAATCCTTCAAGTTAACAGCTCTTGCTTCAGCTATCTCATCTGGAGTTCTTCTTTTAAGAAAAACTGGTTTTCCCCTCCATAGAACGGTGATAGATTTTCCTAGCTCAACTTGACTTATGTCTACTTCAGTCGTTGCAAGTGCTTGTTGGGCTTTGTCAGGATTCATCTGGTGAATTAAAGGCCAAACAACAGCACCCAAGCCCACAGCTCCAACTGTGTAGCTGGCTGTAAATAAAAAATCTCTTCGATCTACTTTTTCTTCTTTGCTCATTTATGTAAGTGTTTATAATATAATTAATAAATAAGACTAAATAATTCTATTTTCTAGGGTCTAGAATGACACATAAATTAGGTAAATTAAGCCATAATAATGCACATAGCTCTATATAAGCCAGATATACCACAAAATACCGCAGCAATTATTAGGTTAAGTGCATGCTTAAACTTAAAAGTTCACATTATAGAGCCATGTGGATTTAATCTGAACGACTCTAGATTTAAAAGGGTGGTAATGGACTACATTGGATTTAGTAAAATTTTTCGATACGAAGATTATGAAAAATTTATGCAAAAAAATCAAAAACTAAGAATTGTTCTTATGACAACTAAAGCCAAAAAATCTTATCATAAGTTTAAGTACAAAAAAAATGATATGCTTTTATTTGGAAGGGAAAGTGCTGGTGTCCCTGAGACATTGCATAAAACAATTAAAGATAAACTAAAAATTCCTATTAATAAAAAAACCAGGTCTTTAAATGTTGCTATGAGTGTTGCCATAGTTGCCTCTGAAGCGCTGAAACAAGTTAATTTAAAATAATGATAAATTCCGATTTTAGAAAAAAAATGACTGATAGCTGGTTTTCTTATTTGCAAATTCAAATTTGCAAAGAATTTGAAACCATTGAAAAGCGAGGGAAAAAATTTGTGCAGCGTGATTGGTTTAAAAAAAATAAAGAAGAAGGTGGCGGAACATCATTTTTATTGTCTGGAGGTAAAATATTTGAAAAAGTTGGGGTTAATAAATCTACTGTTAATGGGATATTTAAAAAAGAATTTAGATCAAAAATATTAGGTGCAAATAAAAATGGAAAGTATTGGGCATCTGGTATTTCAGTAGTGGCTCACATGAAAAATCCCAAAATACCTGCAATTCATTTTAATACTAGATTTATTGTTACTTCAAAAGAATGGTTTGGCGGTGGAATGGATGTAACGCCAAGTTATGTAGATAATGCAGAAAAGTTGTTAATACACAATATGCTTAAAAAAGTTTGTATGCATAACAATAAAAATTATAAAAAATATAAAAAATGGTGTGATGAATATTTTTACATTCCCCATAGAAATGAGACCAGAGGTATTGGAGGAATTTTTTTTGATTATGAAACTGAAGATTGGATAAAAAATTTTAAATTTGTTAGAGAACTTGGTTTAACTTTTATAGATATATCTAAAAAAATAATTAATAGGAAAATAAATTTAAAGTGGACGAAAAAAGATAAAGAGAAACAACTTTTAAAAAGAGGAAGATATGTTGAGTTTAATCTTTTATATGATAGAGGTACAAAGTTTGGTTTAATTACAGGTGGAAATACAGAGTCAATTTTAATGTCTTTGCCACCTCAAGCAAATTGGAAATAAACTATGGATAAAGAGCCAATTACAGTTCAGGGTTTAAAAAATATAAAATCTGAATTAGAAGATTTAAAAAATGTTCAAAGACCCAAAGTAGTCGCGGCGATAGCCGAAGCAAGATCTCATGGTGATTTAAAAGAAAATGCAGAGTATCATGCGGCAAAAGAACAGCAGGGATTAATCGAAGGACGTGTACTTACTATAAACGACTTGATAGCTAGAGCCAATGTTATTGATGTTACAAAAATTGATGATGAGGGAAAAGTTATTTTTGGCACTACAGTCAAAGTTCAGGATCTAGAAACAAATAAAGAAATTTCTTATAAATTAGTTGGACAAGACGAAGCTAATATTTCAAAAAATTTAATTTTTTATAGAAGTCCTATTGGCAAAGCTCTAATAGGTAAAAATAAAGGGGAAACAATAAGTGTAAAAACACCATCCGGTGAGAGAAGTTTTGAAATAAAAAATGTTAAATATATCTAATTATTTTGAACATCAATTATTTCTAAAATTCTTTTATCTGAGATTTTAAAATCATTATCAAGCCACTCCTGCTTTAATAATTTCAGAGTTTTACCCATTAAAATACCTTCTTCTATTCCTTTATTTTTTAAATAATTCCCATCAATTGGGAACTTAGGTAAAGATAATTTATTAATAACATTCAATGTATTTAAATAGTCGTGAAGTTTGATTTTTTTATTATCCAAAAAATTAAGTAGATTTAATTTTTTTAAATGTTTTTTTCCAAAATAAAAAGTATTCCTTTTTAAATTTTTTTCAAAAAAATTTTTATTCTCTTGAAATTTAACAAAATTTTTTGACAGGAGATTAAGTTCTTCTTTTAAGTCATTAGATACACTGTATTTATGTGAAAAATATTCATGATTACTTGTTTTATCAACTAATAATATACTTAAAAAAATTTCTTTATCAAAATCAAAATGATTAGGAATTTCATTGAATTTATTTAATCTTTCTAAATATTTTAATTCGGGGAAAATTAATAAAAAAATTTCTTCTAAAGATTTATTTTTATTTAATTTTGCAAAATTTTTTGTACCTAAAATTTTAAATAACTCATTTAAAATCCTTTCTTTGGAAATTTTTTTTATTCCATTTAAATTTAATTTGATAGCGTTAACCGCTATATTTTCAACATCACTTTCATATTCCAATGAAAACCTTAAAAAGCGAATAATTCTTAAATAATCTTCTTCAATTCGTTTCTGAGGTTCGCCAATGAATTTGATGATATGATTTTTTAAATCAACGACTCCTGATTGGGGGTCAAATATTTTTCCAGTTATATCTAAATAAATTGCATTAATAGTAAAATCTCTCCTTTTTGAATCTTCTAACCAATCATTTGTATATTCTATTTCAGCATGTCTGCCATCAGTTTTGACATCTTTTCTTAAAGTGGTTAATTCAATTTTTAATTTTTTCGAAACAAGAGTGACTGTCCCATGTTTTAAACCACTATCAATAATTTTAAATTTTGTATCTTTAAATTTTTCTTTAATCTGGTCAGTGGTTAAGGAGGTTGCGATATCAATATCATCTATATCTTCATTAGATAGATATCTTCTTACAGATCCGCCAACAAACATGGCCGTTTTAGATTGACTTGGAAAGTTCTCTTTCAATTTTTTAAAAACAAACTTTAAATCATTATTTTTATAAAATGGAAAAAACTTATTCTTTATTTTTTTTATTAATTTAAAGTTAAACATATTTATTGGCTGGGGCACTAGGATTCGAACCTAGGATGGCGGTATCAAAAACCGCTGCCTTACCGCTTGGCTATGCCCCAATAATAAGATTTTGATATATCATAAATTTATGAAATTAAATAGTTTTTGCAACTGAAAAGAAAAAATTAGGGTACTTTAACTTAATTCTAATTAAGGCTGCTTTCGTCGTTTTTTCACTTATAAACACACCATAACAAACAGATCCTGAGCCCGTCATTCTAGAAAAGTAACATCCTTTTTTCTGCTTAATTTCTGACACTAATTTTTTTACAATCGGATATTTATTTTCTACAATTGATTGTAAGTCATTATTTGCATTGATGAGAAAGTCTATAAACTTTTGTTTATTATTAATTTTATTAAAACTATAATTTGATATCGATGAATAGTTATTTACTTTTGAATAAACATATTTAGTTGAACTTATTACATTAGGATATATTACTAAAAAAAATAAGTTATGTTTTTTTTTAAAACTTTTAACTATCTTAAGACTTTTTAAAAAGCCTTGATTATAAAAAAATAATTTTAAATCGCTGCCTATTTTTTTATATAAAATATTTAATAGATTTTTATTAATTTTTTTTTTGGCAAAATGTTTAATTAAACTAACGGCATTACTAGTTCCACCCCCTAATCCAGCAAAGACAGGTATTTTTTTATTTATTATTACGGAATAATAATTAGTTATTATATTTTGCTCTCTTAATATTGTTAAAGTATCTAAAATTGAATTTTTTTTGCTATCTACATGTTTTGCAAATTTACCTGTAAACTTTATAATATCTTTTTCTCCATTATTTTTTTTTATTTCTATTAGGTCGTATAAGCTTATTAAGCAGAAATAAGATTGGATCTGATGTAATCCTTTTTTTAATTTTTTATTTACACTTAATGATAAATTAATTTTTGAAAAAGATTTTAATATCATTTAGTCTACAGACCTAATATCAATTTATTTTTAATATTTACCTTCAATTCCTCTTTTGTTTCCTCAAGGTTTAAAACATAGTTCCAATAATATCTGGCCTGCATTTTGTTTCCATTTTTCCACAAAACATCACCGTAGTGGTCGTTAACTATCGGATCAGCTGGCATTAATCGGACTGCCATTTGAAGGTGCTTTTTGGCATCTTTATATTTTTTTAGTTTAAATAAAACCCAGCCCAATGAATCTATTATATAAGGATCGTTCGATTTTAAGTTATTTGCTTTTTCTAACATTTTTAATGACTTTTCTATTTTTACACCTTTTTCAATCCACGAATACGCAAGATAGTTAATAACGTATGCTTGATCTGGACTTGCTTCCAACGATGCTAATAAATCTTTTTCTGCTTTTTCCCAATTCCCCATTCTATCATGAGCAATACCTCTTCCATCCATGACCTCTGGGTATAAAGGGTGATTTTTTTTTATTTTTTTAGTTATTTTGTTATAATATTTAATTGAATTTTCAAATTGCTCATTATTTTTTAAAAAATTCGCATATTCAAGGGTTTCATAAATATTTTTTTCTGGCAATTTTTCATAACTTTTAGTTAAAAGTTTTAATGCTTTCTCCTTTTGATTTTCTTTAATTAGAATTTTTGAATTTTGTTTTGCCGCATACCAAACAAAAGTTGCGCCTTGTTTTCCTACATCATTGTATGATTTTTTAGCTTCTTTGAGATTATTTGTTTCGTAAAAATTTTCTGCACGTAACGCATTAAATGAATAAAAACTGGTATTCAAATATTTTGCTAGATTTAAATAAAAGTTTGAAAATGTATAAATAGACTGTGAAGATAAAGCATTGGCAGTAATATATAAAATTTCAGCAGTTACATGCGATAGATTTTGACAGTTAAAATTATTTTCGTTAACATCATTAGAAAGATCAAATTTATACTGATTAAGTAACAAATTTTTTGGATAAGATTCCAGTGAAGAATTTAATACTTGCTTCCCTTGATCAATTTTACCTTCACTAACTAAATATTTAGCGTAAAAATAATTATATCTTGAAAAATCTATTTCGGTATTGGATGTAAGATTTTTAAAAAAAAATTCTGTTTTTTGACTTTTATAATAACAATGTAAAAAAACATTTTGAATTTTTTTTAAATTTTCAAATCTAGGGTCTGTTAAATTAATCTTATTTTGAGCATTGTTTAAATTTAATTCGCTAAAACTAGACCAATTTAAAAGAGAATTTGATACAAAATTATTTATTATAGACTTGGGATTTCTATTTTTAAGTTTAAGAAAATATTTTTGAGCTAATTTAAGCTGATCATCTCTTAAATAATAGACTCCTATAATTAGGTCACTTTCGAAATTATCTAGCTTTCTTTTTTCTAGTTTTTTGGCATAATTAAATGCTTCATTGATTTTACCTAGATTCACTAATGTATATAAATATTTAGAAGAATAATTTAAGTGATTTTCCTCAAGTCCGTTTAGTTTTTTTAAAAATTTATAGGATTCTTCATACTGGTTATCGTTTAGAAGCAATATTCCAGAAAAATAATCTGAAATATTATCACCATCATTAAACTTATCTAAATTTTTAGCTTGAAGTGTGGAAAAAAAAATAGTGACAAACAGTATTTGTACTGTAAGTTTGAAACTAAATTTAAATAAATTCATAAACTTTCATGATAAAAAAAATTAATAATAAAACAATAAAGTTAATTAAATTTTACAACTTTATTAATTATAATTTAATTTACAACAACAAGGCAATCAATAGATATAAAAAAGATATCTTTGAAATATCGGGTGATAAAGCCGAAAGCCTGGAAAAGCTTAAAAAAGCTATCTCTAATATCAAGAATTGTGAATTAAAAAAAAGTGCAACCAATATTGTATTTGCCGATGGAAACCCTAAATCAAAAATTATGTTGATAGGGGAAGGTCCTGGCTCTAGTGAGGATCAAGAAGGACTCCCTTTCGTAGGCCGAGCTGGAACGTTGTTAGATAAAATGCTAGCTTCAATTGATTTAGACCGAAAAAGTGTCTATATAACAAATGTCGTGAACTATCGACCACCTGAAAATAGACGACCAACTGAAGAAGAGGTAGTGAGATATTTGCCTTATCTAAAAAAACATGTTGAAATAATTAATCCAGAAATAGTAGTTTTATTAGGCACCACTGCGATGAATGCATTAATCAGTAGTGATGAGGTAATTTCTAAAGTAAGAGGCAAGTGGACGGATAAGCAATTTGGAAATTGCAAAACCTCAATTATAGTCACCTTTCATCCGGCTTTTTTAATGAGGCAACCAACTCAAAAAAAGATGGCTTGGGTAGACCTTAAGATGATTAGAGAAAAAATAAATTTAAAATCAAAATGACAAGCAATTTAATTACAGCGGGGGTTGATGAGGTAGGAAGGGGTTGTTTAGCGGGTCCTGTAGTTTCTGCTGTTGTAATATTAAAAGAAAATATAGACTTAAATTTACTAAAAGATTCTAAAAAGATTAATTTTAACAAAAGAATTAGGATAGCTGAACATATAAAATTAAATTCATATTATGCTGTTGGCGTAGCTTCCGTTAATGAAATTCTTGAATTAAATATTTTACAAGCTGCCCTTCTATCGATGAAGAGGGCAATTGATAAATTGCCAGTCAAACCTGAATTAATTTTAATTGACGGTACTTTTGCTCCAAATGGAGTAAAAAATTACAAAACTATTATTAATGGAGATGAAAAAATTAAATGTATTAGTGCAGCTTCTATTGTCGCCAAAACCTATCGAGATTTACTTATGATTAAATTATCTGAAAAATTTAATCATTATGCTTGGGAGAGAAATTTTGGGTACGGGACTAAAGCTCATACTGAGGGTTTAAAAAAATTTGGTATTACCTCTCATCATAGAAAAGGTTTTAAGCCCATACACAAGATGTTGTCGAAATAAGAATTCAAAACACAAGAGAGCTCTTTTTTACTAAAAATCATTTGATTGTAGATTCAATTTAAGGTTGAATCTTTAAATGTCACAAGTCCTAAATAAAATTATTAATGGAGATTGCTTAAAGGAGTTGAAAAAGATTCCTGATAAATCTTTTGATCTTGTTTTTGCTGATCCTCCTTACAATATGCAAATTGGTGATACATTAAGAAGACCAGACGCAAGTGAAGTAAAAGGCGTAAATGATAAATGGGATCAGTTTGAAAGTTTTAAACATTACGATGATTTTTCTAAATCGTGGTTAATTGAGTGTAAAAGAATTTTAAAAGATACTGGAAGTATTTGGGTGATAGGATCTTACCACAATATTTTTCGTTTAGGCTATCACTTACAAAATTTAGACTACTGGCTGTTAAATGATGTTATCTGGAGAAAAAATAATCCAATGCCTAATTTTAGAGGAACAAGATTTACTAATGCTCATGAAACTTTAATTTGGGCCTCAAAAAATAGAAAATCTAAATACACGTTTAATTATCAGTCTCTTAAATGTTTAAATGACGATTTACAAATGCGGTCTGATTGGATGCTTCCAATATGTAATGGAAAAGAAAGGTTGAAAAAATCCAATGGTAAAAAAGTTCATTCTACTCAAAAACCTGAGTCTCTATTACATAGAATTATATTAGCTACGACTAATAAGGATGACTCAATATTCGACCCCTTTTTAGGAACAGGTACTACAGCAGTAGTTGCTAAAAAGCTTGGTAGAAAATATTTTGGCATAGAAAGAGATAAAAAATATTTTAAAGCTGCGAATGATAGAATTAAAAAGACTAAAGTGATCGAAGAAGATTATTTAGACACGATTGAAAACAATAGATCTAAACCAAGAATACCTTTTGGTTCACTAGTTGAATTAGGAATTCTTAAACCAGGTGCTATTTTGTTTGACTCTAAAAATAAATTTAGTGCAAAAATCATGATTGATGGGAGTATTAAATATAAAGAATCTGAGGGTTCCATTCATAAGGTAGCTGCTAAAATAATGGGCACTGAAAGTTACAATGGTTGGACTTACTGGCATTGTAATGTTGAAGGTTCAATGGTTTTAATCGATAATTTAAGACAAAAATTTCTATCTAAAGCTATTTAGATTTTTTATACACCTTCCCTAGATAACGACTGATAAATTTATTGTTTTTAGTTAAATATTTTAAAAGTATATTTCTTATATATCTTGCAGCCTTAGTTGAAAAATGAAATACAAAAAAGTTAAATCTTGATCTTTTTTCAACTATTCTTATTCTTTTTGATCTATTTATAAAATAAATTTTATGTGCATTTTTATTATTATTATTTAATAAGCTGAATAGCTCATATGCACCCTCGATTGATTGAGACGCTCCTTGTGCCATGGTTGGAAGCAATCCATAAAAGGCATCACCTATATAAAATACTTTTTTATTTGATGATGGAGTCACCGTATCTGATGAATATAATGGCCAAGGCTGTAAATCCCCTTGAAATAATTCTTTTAAATTTGGGTTTTGATTCAAAACTTTTTTATTAATAAGATCTCTTATATCGCTTGGGTTAAAATTCCTTTCTCTCACAATGCATACCAAATTTAGTTGATTTTTATTATTTATTGGATAAATAACCAGATGTGCATTTGAGCCCATCATTAAATTAATATTCTTTTCATCAATATTAATATTATTTTTTGATTTTAAAATAGTTCTTATAGCAATCGCATTTTTAAATTTAGGTTTATTCTTGTCTCCACTAAAAAAAAACCTTGTATTAGAAAAAATTCCATCAGCAGCTATTAGATAATCGACTAAATCATTAGTGTTATCATCAAAATTTATTAATATTTTATCTTTTAGTTCAGTAAATTTTTTAATCCGCTTTCCAAATCTTAAGTGTTGGCTGTAAATATCATCTTTTAAAAACTCTATAAGTGCTGATCTTTGTAGTGTTGTATATTTTGTTTGTGTTTTGTTAAATTTTTCAAGGTTTAAGTCGCAAATTTTATCGCCACTTATAGAGTAAAAATTTATTCTTTTCGGATGATAAATTTTTTCTGGATAAATCTTATTAAAACCAATCTTATTTAATATTGACACGCTATTCGCTGCTAGTTGAATTCCAAATCCTTCTTCCAAAGAAAGATTTTCTTTTTTTTCATATACCATAAATTCAAAGTTAGAATTTTTTTTTATTAAATTAGCGATTGTTAATCCTGCAATACCTGCGCCGATAATGGCTATTTTTTTTTTCATTAAAATAAAATTGATACCTGCTTAAATATTTTTTTTGTAAAACTTGGAATAAATTCTTTATTTTTATCTATAGAATACCAGTTAAAAGTTGGTGGTATTTTTTTTACGAATTTATAATATAAATTAATATTTAGTTTTATGTTTGAAATTGAATTTTTATAGTTGTTTAAGAATTTCCAACTCAAGTTCCTATCTCTGGAATTTGATTCTTTTATTTGAGGTAAATTAAATTTATTTAAAAAACCTAGTTCATTTTTTTTTGTGAGTGCTATTTGTTTTTTTTTATTCACATAGCAAAATACATCGTAACTTTTATTTTTTATCATCTTACTTTTAGTTGTTTTTATTTTATTAGAAGAATTAAAATACTTACAAGTTTTTTTCAATCTGCATATGCCGCATTTTGGGTCTTTTGGTTTGCAGATTAGTGCTCCAAATTCCATTAGGGCTTCAACAAAATCTGCGTTTCTTTTTGTACTAAAAAGTTTTTTTTTATTTATTTCAACAAATTTTATAAAATCAATATTTGATTCTTTTTTATTTAATATCCTTGCAAATACTCTTTTTACATTTCCATCTAATGCTATGGTTGGTTTGTCGTGTACTAACCCCAACAAAGCGCTTGCGGTATAGTCTCCAACACCAGGAAACTTTTTGATTTCTTTTATCTCGTGAGGTAATTTAGAGTTATATTCTTCTACTAGTAGTTTTGAAGTAGCTAAAAGATTTCTAGCTCTTCTGTAATAACCAAGTCCCTCCCATAATTTTAAAATTTCCTTCTCACTACATTTAGAAAGCATTTTTAGTGTTTTAAATTTTTTTATGAATTTGTTAAAGTACGGAATAACTGTTTTTACCTGAGTTTGCTGCAACATAAACTCACTAAGAAGTCTATAATAGAGCTTTTTATGTGAGTTTTTGCTCACACGCCAAGGTAAATTGCGTTGATTATTATCGTACCAAGTAAGAATTTTTTTTGGTAAATTAGATTTTATATGCATAATAAAAATAATAATAATAAATCACAATATTTCATACAAGGACTAAGACCTTTTTCAAGCTCAATACCTAAGACTTTAAAAAAACATTTGAAAAAAGGCGGTTATAATTATTCTAACATTATTGATAATTGGACCCAAATGGTTAGTAAAAAAATATCTGACGCTTGCTATCCAATTACAGTAAAAATGGGAAAAGAGATGAAAAATGGCACTTTAATATTAAATGTGATTCACGGTAAAGAGCTGGAGATTGAATATGAAAAAAAAGAAATCATGGATAAAATAAACAGTTTTTTCGGATACAACTGCATTAATCAGGTAACTTTAAAAATTGTTCAAAAAAAAATTAAACTAATACAAAATCAATTTCCTAAAATTAAAGATTTTCCCAAAATTGCCGAAAAAATAGACAAAGTTAATGACCCTCAATTAAAAAGTTCGTTAAATAATTTTTTAAAAACTTTCAATGAAAGAAATGAATAATTTTATTTATAAAGTACTAATTTTTACTTTAATTGCATTTTCAGTTAATGCTGAAGATAAGGCTTTAAGCATTGGTAGTGTGGACGCGAAGGTTACTGTAAAGGTTTTTTCATCCCTAACATGCCCCCATTGTGCTAATTTTCATAAAAATATTTTTGAAGAATTAAAAAAAGATTATATAGACCAAAATTTAGTGAGATTTGAACATCATAGTTTTCCACTGGATCTAGCAGCACTTAATGCCGAAATTATTGTTAGGTGCCACGTGAATAGACAAAAAAAATTTCAATTATTAGGTAAGATTTATGAAAAACAAAATAAATGGGCAGTTGGATCTGATATAAATATTATTAATAAATCTATTAAAAAAATTGGTTTAGAGTCGGGTTTAGGTGACGACAAAATGGATGCGTGTCTGAAAGATGAAGATGTTCAAGAACAAATCTTAAATGAAAGAATAGAAGCTCAAAAAAAATATAAGATTCAATCAACACCAACTATTTTTATAAATAAAAAAAAATATGAAGGTGAACATGAATACAAGCAATTCAAGAAAGTAATAAAAAAAAGTTTATAAAAATATGAGATTTAAAAAATTAGAAATTAATGGTTTCAAGTCTTTTTCTGACAAGACAAATTTTTTAATCGAAGATGGTTTAACAGGAATAGTTGGCCCTAATGGTTGTGGAAAATCAAATATTGTTGAGTCTTTAAGATGGTGTATGGGTGAAAACTCAGCCAAAAGTATGCGTGGTTCTGGCATGGAGGATGTTATTTTTTCTGGAACTTCCAACAGACCTTCAAAAAATATCTCTGAGGTGTCTTTGCTGTTAGATAACAAAGATAAAGATGGTCCCGCTCAATACAAAGAATTTGATGAATTGGCAGTTAGGAGAAAAATTGAAAAGGACAAAGGGTCAAAATATTATATCAACAATAAAGAAGTTAGAGCACGTGATGTTCAAACTTTTTTTGCTGATTTATCAACAGGCGCCCATTCACCTTCGTTAATTAGCCAAGGCAAAATTGGACAGCTTGTTACATCTAAGCCAATCGAAAGAAGATCGATCCTTGAAGAAGCGGCTGGTATTTCCGGCATTCATGCTAGAAGACAAGAGGCTGAAACTAGACTTAACGCTGCTGAGAATAATTTAAAAAGAGCTGACGAGTTAAAAAAGCAACAGCAGAAGCAATTAGATAATTTAAAAAAACAAGCTGAGGAAGCAACAAGATATAAGGAAATATCTAAAGAAATAAAAAAAATTGAGGCTGGACTATATTATTTAAAAATTCAAGATATTGAAAAAGATAAAAATCAGATCATAGAAAAGCTTAGTGAATTGGATGATGAGATAAGTGCTATAAACATAGATTTTAATCATAACAACACACTTTTAGAGGAAGAAAATAAAAAACTCTCTCCATTGCGAGATAGAAAAATGGAAAGTGCTGCAAAACTACAAAAGTTGAATTTAGATATAACTAGTCTTGACGAAGAAGAGGCTAGAGTTAAATCCTTACAAGGAAAGCTTGAAAAATCAATTAGAACTATCGAGTCTGATTTAGAGCGAGAACGAAGTATTTCTTTAGACGCTGGTTTAAATGAAAAGCGAATTTCAAGAGAAAAAGAAGAATTATTAAAAACGGAAAATGAACTTTTAGAAGTAGAGTCGAAATCCTCTAAAGATCTCAATGTTTCAAAAAATAACTTGGATAACTTGCAAACTCAACTTGATGGATTATTAGATACAATTGAAGGATACATTGATCAGGACAAAAAATTAACTAAAGATATTTTTCGAGAATTAAAACAATTAGTTAAAAAGATAACTTTATCTCAAGAGGAGTATGCTGAAAAATACGGTAAAAATAAATCTATTCAAAGTGACTCTATAAAAAGAAAAGAAAGAATCAAGAATATTGATATTGAACTTGAAAACTGGAGAAATTTAAAATCAAACTCAGAAAAAATGATTTCTGAATTAAATGAGAGAAAACATAAACTTCAAGTAGAACTAGATGAAAATCAAAAAAACCCAGAAAGAATAGCAACATCTAAAGGGCAAAACTTGCAGAATTTAGAAAATACCAAAAAGAGAAATGAGGAAATTGAAAAAGAATTAAACGAAGCTGAAAAAAAATATAATTTTATCAATGAAAACTTAAAAGAAATACAATTTAAACTTTCTGAATTAAAAGAAAATAAAGCAAGAAATGAAGCTACTGTTGAAGGAATTGAGAATAGAAAAAAAGATTTAATGTATTCAATTAAAAATGAATTAAATATTGAAAATGAGAATTCATTACTAGCTCAATCAAACTTAAGTCATTTCTCAATTGAAAATTTGCCTAGTATTGAAGAGCAAGCACAAAAAGTCGAAAAAATTAAAAAACAAAGAGACTCACTAGGCTCTGTAAATTTAAGAGCTGATGAAGAAACCCAAAAATATGAAAATGAAATTAAAAAAATGGAAGACGATAGGGCGGATCTTTATTCAGCTATTGTAAAATTAAAGGCTAGCATTGATGAGCTAAACCAAAAAGGTCGTGAAAGGCTTTTAGAGGCTTTTACTAAAGTTAATAGAAAATTTAATGAAGTTTATACAAAATTATTTAGTGGTGGAACGGCGAAAATAGAGCTTGTCGACTCTGATGATCCGTTAGAAGCTGGTTTGGAAATGTATGTATCACCTCCTGGGAAAAGACTTCAATCAATAACTTTATTGTCCGGTGGAGAGCAGGCTTTAACAGCTTTGTCTTTAGTGTTTGCTGTTTTTTTAGTCAACCCCTCTCCTATTTGTGTTTTAGACGAAGTTGATGCTCCTTTAGATGATGCCAACGTCACAAGATTTTGTGCGTTGCTAGATGAGTTAACCATAATGACAAAAACAAAGTTTATAATTATAACCCACCATGCTCTAACAATGTCTAGGATGCATCGATTGTATGGGGTGACGATGGCTGAACAAGGGATAAGTCAATTAGTTGCGGTTGACCTCCAAAAAGCGGAAGAACTTGTAGCTTAAACCTAAAAAAAATGATTCCCCCAGATGACTTTAAAACTCGCCTCAAGATTGCAAAATCTAAAATAAAAAAGCAAATTCTTTCGGATGGTGAGAAGAGGAGTGCTTTTATGGGTAGTGCATTCAAATTAGGCACAGAATTAGTTGCGTCAGTTGTGGTTGGGACAATAATTGGGTTTATTTTAGATAGTTGGTTTGATACTAAACCATGGTTAATAATAATTTTCTTTTTTTTAGGAGCAGCCGCAGGAATGCTAAATGTTATTAGAGCAGCTAACCGAATGCAGAAAGAGAATTAAATAAGGAATTTTTATGGCAACTAACCCGATGCAACAATTCAGTGTTCATAAAATTGGACCTGAGATTAAAATAGCCGGAATAGACTTATCGTTTACTAACGCGAGCTTATTTATGGTGATCAGTGCTGCATCAATTGCTTTATTTTTGTTTTTGGGAACAAAAGAAAAAAGGATAATACCTGACAAAATTCAATTAATTTCAGAAATGCTTTATAGCTTTGTAGCTAAAATGATAAGTGATACTGCTGGATCTAAAGCAAAACCATATTTTCCCTTCATATTCAGTTTATTTATGTTTGTTCTGCTATGTAATATGATTGGAATGTTGCCTTATGCATTTACTGTAACGAGCCATATAATAGTTACATTAATCCTAGCTTTATTTATTTTTATAGCAGTAACCGTAATTGGATTTATGAAGCATGGATTTAAATATTTAAGTATATTTGTTCCAAGTGGTGTCCCCAAAGTACTTTTGCCACTTATTACTGTAATTGAAATTATTTCTTATTTAAGTAGACCGGTAAGTTTGTCTGTTAGATTGTTTGCCAACATGATGGCTGGGCATACGATGTTGAAAGTTTTTGGAGGATTTGTGATCAGTTTAGGAATATTAGGTGGTTGGTTACCACTTGGTTTTTCAGTAGCATTGACTGGCTTGGAAATATTAGTGGCATTTCTACAAGCTTATGTTTTTGCAATATTAACCTGCATCTATTTAAATGATGCATTAAATTTACATCATTAATAAACAAAGGAGGAAAAATGGAGTTAGAAGCGGCAAAAATGATTGGGGCAGGTCTTGCTGCAATCGCATTAGCTGGAGCTGGTGTAGGTATCGGAATTATTTTCGGTAACTACCTGTCTGGAGCTATGAGAAATCCATCCGCAGCACAAAAACAATTCCCTAATTTACTTTTAGGATTTGCTTTAGCTGAGGCAACTGGATTATTCGGGCTTGTAATAGCGTTGATTATTTTATTTGCATTTTAATTAGATAAATATGAAACGTAATATAAGTTTAATACTAGTCTTATCGACTATTAAAACTGATTTGTTTTCAGCTGAGGCCGGTATGCCTCAGCTGGACCCAACCTATTGGGCTTCACAAGCTTTTTGGTTAATCTTAGTATTTACAGTTTTATATATTTCCATTGCAAAATTTTATTTACCAAAAATTAAAAAAAATCTTGATGATAGAGAAAATAAAATTAAAGAGGATTTAGATGAGGCAAATAATCTTAAAATTTTATCAGAAAAAAAGCTAAGCGAATATGAAGTTATATTAGAAAACTCAAAAAAAGAAGTTACAAAAATTTTATTAGAATCTAAAAATAAATTAGATAACGATATAAGGAATAAAAAAGAAAATATGGAGAAAGAGATTGAAATAGAAATCTCAAAAGCTCAAAAAGAAATTTTAGATCTTAAAAAAAATTCAATTAATTCTATAAATATTATCTCTAAAGAGATTGCCTCAAATATTATTGAAAAAATGTCAGGCGACATACTTAATGAGAGCAGCGTTAAAGCCGTTGTTGAGGATGTAGCAAAAAGAAAAATAGGTAAATATTTATGACAGTAGATGCAGCGTTTTGGGTAGCTATATCTTTCTTTATATTTTTAGGTGTTTTAGTATATTTAAAAATACCACAAAAAATAAAAGGTATCCTTGAAGAAAATATTTTAAGTATAAAAAATCAGATAAATGAGGCAGAAAAACTCAAGGAAGAAGCAAAAAATATTTTAAGTGAACATGAAGAAAAAATTAGTAATTCAAAAGTCGAGATTAAAGAAATGATAAATAAAGTAAATGAAAACTCTGAAAAAAATATTATTAGAATAAATAAAGAGTTTCATAATTTAATGGAAAATAGGAAAAAAAATGCCGAGGAGAAAATTAGGCAGATGAAGAATCAGGCACTCAAAGATATCAAGAATACATCTGTAAAAATAGGGATTGAGTCTGTGGCTCAACTTTTAAAAAATTCAATAGATAAAAGTAAGTTAGATAAAATCTATTTATCCAGTATTGAAGAAACAAAATTAGCACTAAAGAAAAAATCTAGTTAGGATAGCCATAATAATAATGGCAAAAAAAATAATTGTTATTGGATCAGGTTTTGGTGGTTTGGCTGCAGCATTAAGAGTGCGCGCTAAGGGCTTTGATGTAACCTTAGTAGAAAAACATCCAGATTTAGGTGGTCGTGCTCGTGTATTTAAGAAAGATAAATTTATTTATGATGGTGGTCCCACTGTAATTACAGCTCCCTACTTATTTGATGAATTATTTTCTTTGTTTAACAAAAAAATTTCTGATTATGTAAAGATTGTTCCCTTAGACTTATGGTATCGATTTGTGTTTAGTGATGGTGAAACTTTTGACTATAATGGAAACGATAAGTCCATGGAAGAGCAGGTTAAAAAGTTTTCCTCGAAGGATTACAGTGGATATAAAAAATTGGTTAATTTTACTGAGAAAATTTTTAATAAAGGATTTACCGATCTATCAGATAAACCATTTAATAATTTAGTTTTTATGTTGAAGCAGGTTCCTGCATTGTTAAAATTAAAAAGCTACAAATCTGTATATAGCCTAGTTTCAAATTATATATCTAATGAAAAATTAAGAAGGGTATTTAGCATGCACCCTTTATTAGTGGGTGGAAATCCTTTTACTACAACCTCGATCTATACTCTTATATTATTTTTAGAAAAAAAATGGGGTATTCATTATTCAATGGGAGGGACAGGGAGTGTTGTAGGTGCATTAGAAAAATTAATGGAAGAAGAGAATATTAAAATAATTAAAAATGCAGAGGTAACCGAAATTTTGACTGAAAAAAAAAATGTGAAAGCTGTTAAGATAAATAATTCAGAAGTTATAAATTGCGATTATATAATTTGTAATTCTGACCCACCTAATGTTTACAAAAATTTGATTAAATCAAAAAATAATTATAATTTTTTATTTAAACAAAAAATGAAAAGAATGGATTATTCAATGGGTTTATTTGTTTACTATTTTGGATCTAAGAAAAAATATGATAATGTTGCACATCACACTATTTATTTTGGAAAATCTTATGAGAAACATTTAGATAAGATTTTTGAAAAAAAAATTCTC
>Ga0115004_10000422_pt1 | contig 32222 bp, 30 predicted proteins | sample ArcticOcean_MG_C_10_FD_88737 | JGI IMG/M metagenome (GOLD analysis project Ga0115004, IMG submission 88737) | Marine microbial communities from western Arctic Ocean - ArcticOcean_MG_CB11_90 | ecosystem: Environmental > Aquatic > Marine > Oceanic | place: Arctic Ocean: Canada Basin | collected... | reverse complement strand
GGCTTATTGGTACAGATACCAACTAAAAAACCAGCCTTTTTTAAAACTAATATAGTTTCTCGAACTCTCGGATAAAAGAATGTATGAAAGCTTAAGTTTTCTTCATATATTTTAATAAAAAGTGGATACTCTCGAGTGATATCACTTTCATTATAAACCACCTTTGCTAAGTCAAATCCTGCTTTCAATAAGGCTCGCCCACCTTTTAATGCTATGTGGGAGTGGTCTACCAAATTAAGAGTCCCATCAAATCCAAGTTTTTTAAAACAACTGTTAGCGGCATTAAGTAGATCCTCGCTGGTATCAGCTAATGTACCATCTAGATCAAAAATTATTGTTTTCATTAATTTTTCCATTCTACAAATTTTTCTTTCACTGTAATATGATGAAACCAGAAGTTACAGATCAATACTTGCAAACTAGCGCGATAAGATTATGAACATAGGAAATTATAAAAGAGTACTCAAATGGAACGTGCAATAGTAATATTAGCTGCCGGGCGCGGAGAAAGGATGAATTCAGAAACCCCAAAAGTGATGCACAAAATAGCTGGTGCACCAATGATAATGCATACTCTTAGAACAGCAAAATCATTAGATCCAGATAGAATAATTGTAATAACGGGGTATGGTGCCGAACGAGTTGAACAAGAGATAAGTGAACTTGAGCCTGAAATAGATTTTGTCAGGCAAATAGAGCAAAAAGGCACTGGTCACGCGGTTAAGTGCGCCGAGAAAATGCTAAAGAACTTTACTGGAAACACACTTATACTGTATGGAGACGTTCCTTTTATCTCACCAGATACTCTCGAGTTGCTCATCGAAGAAAAAGAGAGTGGGACTGACCTGGTAGTATTAGGCTTCAAAAGTAAACATCCTGGTAATTACGGCAGGTTAATAATAGAAAATGATCAATTAATCAGCATTATAGAAGCCAAAGATGCAACTACTGAACAATTAAAGATCACCCTTTGTAACTCAGGGGTACTTTATACAGAGAACAAAATTCTTTTCCAATTACTGAGTAACATTACTAATGAAAATGCCAACCAAGAGTACTACCTTACAGACATTGTTGAAGCTGCAAAAGATCAAAATCTATCAATTAAGGTAGTGTGTTGTGATGAAGCGGAGACATTAGGTATTAATACTCGTTCTGAGTTATCCAGTGCTGAACACACTTTCCAAATAAGGACGCGCGAACGTATAATCGAAAATGGTGTGACATTAAGCCAACCGGAGACCACCTATTTTTCTTTTGACACCGAAATAGGCCGTGAAGCCTGTATAGGACCTAATGTAGTTTTTGGACCAGGGGTCACTATTGAATCTGGGGTTGAAATTTTACCATTTTGTCATTTAGAAGGATGTCATATTTCTAAAGGAGCGCAGATAGGCCCGTTTGCAAGATTGCGTCCAGGAACCGAATTAAGCGAAGATGTAAAAGTGGGTAACTTTGTTGAAATAAAAAATTCAACAATAAGTGCAAAATCAAAAATTAATCATCTATCTTATATTGGTGACACCACTATAGGAGAAAATTCCAATATAGGTGCTGGGACGATAACTTGTAACTATGATGGTATAAGTAAGCATATTACAGAAATTGGAAATGACGTTTTTATAGGCTCAAATACTTTACTTGTGGCTCCTGTATCAGTTGGAGATAACTCTATGACTGCCTCAGGAACTATTGTAACTGAGTCCATCCCAAGTGGAAATCTTGCTATTGGTAGAGTGAAGCAAGTAAATAAGCCAGGATACGTTAAAAAACTGGTTGCTCTCCTTAAGTCAAAAAAGAAATCAAAAGATAACTGAATGTGTGGCATAGTAGGTATATTAGGTAAAAATGAAGTATCCCCCCTTATATTGGAGTCTCTAAAACGCTTAGAGTATCGGGGGTACGATAGCGCTGGAATAGCAACAGTTAATTTAGGAAAGCTTGACAGGAGAAGATCCGTTGGAAAGCTTCTGAACCTTTCAGATCATTTAGTACGTAATCCGCTATCAGGTAAATCGGGTATTGGGCATACTAGGTGGGCCACTCATGGAGCACCAACAACTTTAAACTCTCACCCACATCAATCAGGAACATCAGTAGCGGTGGTCCATAATGGAATAATCGAAAACTTTAATGATCTAAAGTCTGGGCTGATAGCAGAGGGTGCAAAATTTGAGTCTGAAACTGATACAGAAGTTATTTCTCATCTAGTACATAAGTTTATGAAAGGTGGCATGCACCCAACTAAGGCAGTAAAAGAAACTTTGCCACTATTGCAGGGAGCATTCGCTCTATGTTTCCTTTTTTCAGAAGAACCTGATTTAATGATTGCTGCGAGACAAGGATCTCCTTTAGCCATCGGTTATGGTAAAGGCGAAATGTTTGTCGGCTCTGACGCTATTGCTCTATCCCCTCTAACAAACAAAATTTCCTATTTAGAAGAAGGTGACTGTGCTGTTATCCAGCGAAACAGTGTTAAAATATTTAATCAGTCCGATAATCTTGTTGAACGTAAAATCAATAAAATTAAACCTGATCAGATCCGGAGCAGTAAAGATGGGTTTAAACATTTTATGTTGAAAGAAATATTTGAGCAACCTGAAGCTCTCTCCCGAGTCATCAATAGATATATCTCAGCAGATGGAAATTCGATTACAATTAATTGTTCTGAAATAGACTTAGAAAAAATCGAAAGAATTACCATGGTCGCCTGCGGAACCGCTTACCTAGCATGTGCGACTGCCAAATATTGGTTTGAGAAATTTTCACGCATTCCTGTTGAAGTCGATATCGCGTCAGAGTTTAGATATCGAGAGCCACCACTCACAAAAAATACTCTCGCAATTTTTGTAAGCCAGTCAGGTGAAACAGCAGATACATTAGCAGCCTTAAGATACGCAAAAATACATGCTAAAAAAGTTATCTCTATCGTAAATGTTTCTGAAAGCTCTATTGCTAGAGAAAGTGACCTAGCTATTCCAATTTTAGCAGGTCCAGAGATCAGTGTTGCATCCACTAAGGGTTTTACTAATCAATTAGCAGTACTTGCAATTTTAGCTTTAAAAGTTGCAACAGAGCAAAAAAACATGTCTCCTCGTCAATTGCAAATCCAACTCTCAAACTTACGCCACTTAGCTAGTTTGCAGAATGATGTTTTAGATACGAGTCCAAAAATTGAAAAAATCTCTCGAAAACTTTCAAAAATTACAAACATGTTATTCCTTGGTAGAGGGGTGATGCACCCACTAGCGTTAGAGGGTGCCCTTAAACTAAAAGAAATTAGTTATATACACGCAGAGGGTTTTGCCTCTGGAGAATTAAAGCATGGACCAATCGCCTTAATAGATAATAAAGTTCCTGTAGTCGTAATTGCTCCCAGTAATGATTTATTTGAGAAAACAATTTCAAACATGCATGAGGTTATGGCAAGAGATGGTAAGGTAATACTTGTAACAGATCGTGAAGGCTCCAAAGTTGCTTCTGAGGGTTTATGGGAAGTTATAGAAATGCCAAAAATTACTCACCTCTTTGCACCAATTGTTTACGCTATCCCAATGCAATTACTTGCATACTATACGGCGATAACTAAAGGCACAGACGTTGACCAGCCCCGAAATTTAGCTAAATCAGTCACTGTGGAGTAGTTTTGCTGAGGGGTGTTTAATACCTACTGAGCAATAGAATAAATGTTTATGTAACGGTGCGTTTCTGATATACTAAACTAGTTGTTGTAAAGGCAAATTAATGGATTTGAATCTCTTAAAAATTATTTTAAATTGTGGAAAATGTGGCAAGAATGTAGTCCATGGTTTACATGGCAATGGCATGGATGATGGTAAATATATGTATGAAATTTTACAATTAGTTCAGAGTCAAAAAGAATGGATACAATCACAAATATTTGAATGGACTGGCAGAACAGATATGTTAGATGCGTGTGACCCATCAGGACGAAGATCTTTTATGCCAGATCAGAAATTTAACGTTGGACAAAATGATTGTCAAAAAAAGAGGATAAATGATAACGAATTTGTTCCATGCAAAGTTATCGACCTTAACAATGCAATTAACTTTCCATGGGTTAATTAATGAAAGAAAGCGACGTCAGTGAAATTATAGAGATGGCTCTGAGCGATCACATATCTTTTTCAAATATAAAGGCACAACACAATATTAGCGAAAAAGATGTTAAACTATTAATGAGACAAAACCTTAAGCCAGGAAGTTACAAAGCATGGCGAAAGAGAGTAAATGAAATGGGCTCTAGAAGAGAGCATTACAAGTAATGACAAAACCTAACTTTACCTACAATAGACCCAATTCAACTTGTTGTTTTTGCTGCAGAACTGCCAACCCACATCCTGATTTTGATGAACCTCTTGTTACAACTAAGGTAGAGACTAACAATAAAAGAATTGAACTATGTATAAATTGCTATTTTGAATTAGAAACTTTTGCCCAAGAGAATAAAAAATCATTTGTAGAAGTTGTTAAAGAAAAAGAAAACCTACTAAGGATTTTAAATAAATCAAGCATTGCTTAGTCTACCATCTTTAAGCGAATAAATTATTAAAACTAAATTACATTTTTCATAACGGTAAGACTATAAAGACCACAACCAGATCACATTTTTTGTTCAAATTAGAGAAATGACGATGATTACTCTTAAAATCTTTTCCTCAAACTGTTTTGTATCCTCTTCTATTTTCATCATTCATCAATCACATTAAAAAATTTTCCTTTCTCTCTGTTCAACGGTTGTTTCATAAAGAAAAGCCTAGTAATCTGAACGCTCTGGAAGTTCAAGAGGAGGCATCTTGCAGGTGAATGAGAGCCGAAAGAAAAAATCTGCAAGATATCTTGCACACCTCTCCCTTTTTTGGTCACTTTAGTATGACAGTTTAATTGGAGAATAAAAAATTATCGTATTAGTAAAATCTATAACTTGGAGTAAAAAATGCCTTATACACTAAATGACCTAGCTAATGATATTAAAGATATAGTTCAAACTAATAAAATGCCTAATGGCTCAGAAAAAATATGCAATTTCGTATCAAAAGCATTAATGGATCCCAGCTTTGTATTGCAGAATCTTCCTAATAGAAAAGAAGGAAGCTCTCCAAGAGAAATTCTTTATGAGGATGATCATACTGGATTTTGCATTTGTGGGCATGTCTATGCAACTAAAGCTATTGGGTTTCCTCACGATCATGGGTCAAGTTGGGCAGTGTACGGGCAAGCTTCAGGTGAAACAGAAATGACAGACTGGCAGATTATAAAAGAGCAGCCTGATGAAGGAGTTGTTTACGTTAAACCTAATAAAACTTATATAATGAAAACTGGAGATGTTCATTTTTATAGTGTTGGGGATGTCCATTCTCCTGTACGGAAAGCGCCCGTAAGATTATTACGAATTGAAGGTGTAAATTTAGATAATATTCAAAGATCTAATATCAAGGCAGAATTGTAAAACTATACCGCCCAGGAGTGACCTAACTATTAAAGATTTGGTTTATATAGTTTGAAGAAAGATAATTCTTGTTCATCCATTTTCTCTACTAGGTTTATTTCCCATTCAAGGTATTGTTCAGCGTGTTCCTTATTCCCTTTGTGTCGCATATGCGTATGAAAATTAAAGTCTATGTTATTTTGTTCTGAAAGCGGCTTAGTAGTTTTATCCATTATAGAAACGCAATTTTTAATTTCACTTTGGTTCCATTTATAAACTTTAACCCTTACTTCTTTATCCATATCTCTTAAATCATTAATAACTAAACTTGCTTTATCAAGCTTATCAGTAACTATAACGATTTGATCATCCATTTTAATATTTTGCTTGTTTAAACTGGCACGGCTTAACCAAATGGAATTTTTTATCCTAGTTTTACAGAATTCATTGCTAGGCCTTATATCATATAAAGTTTGATTTTTAACTCTGCCTAGATCTTCTAAAGTTATCGAATCAAAGTCTATTTTTTTTGAGCCTACTTCTTTCTGAAATTTTAACTTTTTTGCTTTTAACAATCCTTCTTTTAATATGTAGACTTTACAACCCATTTTTTTTAACCAAAAAGATGTTGTTCCCGCTCTAATTAAATCACCATCATCCACAAGTATAATTGTCGCTTTCCAAACACCAATGTATTTATCAGTAGCTTGAACAAGTTGGCCACCTGGGACATTCATAATAACATCTTGAGTACTACTAATTGTTTTAGAAGTAGTGACATCAAAAATAAATGTAGATCTGTTCTTATCTATAATTAATTCTTGAGCTTTTTTAAAATCAATTAAATCAATATTAAGGTAGTTTGTTAATTTCATAACCTTGTTTTGTAATTTTTTTATTTCTATATCGTTAGGGCCAACTGAAAGATATTCAGTTTTATTATGCTCTAAACTTAAATCAGATAGAAACCACCCTTGTGTTCCATTTTCAAGAGCTTGCACTTTATTTTTTATACCAAAATCAATAAGTGTTTGTGCTCCAATAATAGATCTTGTTCTTCCTGCACAGTTTATAATTATTTCAGTATTGATATCTTTTACATGAGATGAAACTCTATATAATAGTTCAGCATTTGGGCAACAAATACTCTTAGGTATGCTCATCTTGTTATACTCTTCGAACGGTCTACCATCTATGACAATACAGTTTTCGTTATTATTTTGTTTTTTAATTAATTCCTTTGCTGTGATTGAAGGAGTATGGAAATGTTTCTCAATTAGTTCACCAAAGCTTTTACTTGGAACATTAATACCATCAAATAACTGATACCCTGCACTTACCCACTCCTCAATCCCCCCTTCTATGATGAAAATATTAGAATAACCTAATTTATGTGCTACATTGTATGCTAATTTTGATATGCCATCATTATTATCAATTAAAATAACTCTTGTTTTTTTATTAGGAACAAGTGTTTCTATTCTCAATTCAAACAAGCTATATGGTATTGATATGGAAAAGAATGGATGCCCACTCGTGTGTTGTCCTATTTCTCTAACATCAATAAATGCAACTTCTTCTTTATCTGATATCCAAGATTTAGAAGTTTTTGGAGTTATGTTTAAATTCATTTAAGCTTATCCTTACTTTAACAAATCAAATATCTAAAAGTGCAAAGTTTTGATTTCTTGGAAATCTTCTAAGCCTAAAGTTCCACCTTCACGACCGTTTCCAGACTGTTTATAGCCTCCAAAAGGAGATCCATAATTAAAACCACCTCCATTGATATGCACTGCTCCTGCTCTTAGCTGCGAAGCTACCCGTTCTGCCTTTTCACTATCTCCAGTCTGCAGATAAGCAGCTAACCCGTAAGGGGTGTCATTCGCAATCTCAATTGCTTCCTTCTCATTCTTAAACGGAATAATAACAAGAACTGGGCCGAATATTTCCTCTTGAGCAATTCTCATATCATTTGAAACGTCCTTGAAAATCGTAGGCTTCACATACCACCCATCCTCAAACCCCTCTGGCTTACCTAATCCACCTACTAAAAGGTCAGCTTCATCCAATCCAACTGCTATCATATTTTGAACACGATCAAATTGGATTTTGTCAAATAAGGGCCCTAGATGTTCACCTTCTTTAGTCGGTACGTCCACTGCTTGATTCTCAGCTGTGCGCTTTGCAATTTTTAAAACCTCATCATAGCAGGACTTTTCAACTAACAAGCGCGTAGGGGCATCACAGGATTGGCCAGAATTAAAGAAACACTCTGAAACTGAACCAGACACCCGTTCTTCCAAATCGCAGTCAGCAAATATTAAGTTTGGAGACTTTCCGCCAAGCTCTAATGTTACTCTTTTTACCGTATCTGCGGAATCTTTTGTTACTGAAGTCCCAGCCCGAGTAGAGCCCGTAAAAGACATCATCTGGATATCTGGATGACGGGACATCGCAGATCCAACCGTAGGTCCATCACCATGTAGTAAATTGAACGCTCCCTTTGGAAAGCCCGCATCGTGGAGCATCTCTGCATATAATGTTGCGGATAGTGGTGTGTGCTCCGAGGGTTTCAAAACACAAGTGCTTCCAGCCGCAAGTGCTGGTATTACTTTTAAAGTTATTTGATTGATTGGCCAGTTCCATGGAGTAATCAAGCCACAGACACCAATAGGTTCTCTTAATATAGTGTCACCATTACTTAAAACTTCTCGATCTTTTGAGTTTTTTAATGCATCTATAAAACCTTCTAAATGACCAATCCCAGCATCTGCTTGTGCCTCACGAGACATTGTTATCGGCGCTCCCATTTCAGTTGTAATCGCTTGAGCTAATTCCTCAAATCGTTCTTTGGTTATTTTTAGCAAATTGTTTAGTAACTTTAGACGATCTTCTTTGGTAGTTTTTGAGTATGTCTTAAAAGCTTCTTTTGCGGCAGCTACCGCATTATCAACATCTGCTTGGTTTCCTAAAATTATTGTACCGACCTGGCTGTTATTAGCTGGGTTTGAAACAGGAAACTCAATTTTAGAATTAGGAGTTACCCAATCACCATTTATATAAAACTTTTTTAAATTACTCATTACTTGTTCCTTATATTTTTGTCGTTAATTATTAATTTTAATCATCCGTGATGTAACCTACAAAAACAAGATGCCTTAATTGGAATGTCCGCCCTACCCATAGCCAAATCTAAACTTTGTGAAATTAACCCTAACTCAATTTGTTTGTCTTGACGCTTTAAACACTCGGCTAGCCCATGCAGACTCCACACATTATTTGGATGTCTTCTTGCTCTTATTAGAGAATCATCAAATCCTAAATCAGCTTTATAGACAGCCTCCGCTCTCTCTATTTCCCCTTGCTCAAGAAGTAACGCGCCTAAAGCATGCCTTGCAGGCTGCATCCAACCCCACGGTTCATCATAGGGCAGCGTATCTTCATTACTAATTGCTTGATTCAAATACTCAAAGGCCACTTTAAAATTATTTTTACGATACTCAATTTCTCCATTCAACATCGCATCTGCAATCTTTAATAAATCAACACATTTATTATTAAACATTACTCTATCTTCTGGGACCTTTTTTACAGAATCTTTAAATAACTTTTGTTCTTTTATTGCTGAAGGTACATCTCCTAAAGAAGCATGCGCCAAGGCCTTGGCATAACGACAAATAGCAGTCGTTACTAGATATAAATCTGGATCACGCGGAACCTTTAAGTTGATAATTTCTTGCCACTTTCCAAACCTAATTAAAGCGTGATATTTTAAACCATAATAACCCTCATACAAACTTGCCATTGGAGGACTTTTAATTCGTAATAAATCTTCGGGTATTAGGTCATCGAACTGCTTAATAGCTTCTATTGAAGAAGAATAATTTCCCATAAACATTGCACCATAAAGTTTAAAGTGAATATTATGTATAACTGAACCGGCAAATAAATTTAAATTCCCATCTCGTATAATCACCTTCTTATCAGATTCAATTGCTTCTGAATTCCGTTCAACAACATCATTATAATTTCCACATTGGAAATCAATATGTGTTGGCATATGCAGTAAGTGTCCACAATCAGGAACTAGGGTTCGCATTATATCTCCTGCCCTCAATGCTGCCTCTGGCGTTGGAGACATTTCCATCACATGTATATAATAATGAAGTAGTCCAGCATGTTGGTGAGACCCACTTAAGTCCACATCAGCTATTGCTTTTTCTAAAATGCCTTTCGCTTCAAGTGTGGAAGCACCATCAGCAGGTTTTCCTAAATTTAAATCCCATAACTTCCAAGGTGTCCTTGAAACTAAAGCTTCTACAAATAGTGCGCTCACATCGGGATCTTTGGGGTATTTATTTTTCACACGTCGCATCGCATCTGCATATGACTCCGTCCAATCATCAAAATTATCAGGTGCACAATCAGAAGGATGTCTAACCGCAAGTGCATCTATTAAGTCTTTCTCTACGGGAGTTACATCAGAACTTAGTTCCAGAGCTCGCTGGGAAGCTTTAAAACATTCACTTAAAACTAATGGTAGCTCAATTTCATCTAACTGATGCCACATTCTGTTATACTCAGGCCCTACGGAGTAAGCCACTCCCCACCAACTCATAGCACATTCGGGATCTGCATTCACAGATTGCTTGAAGCAAGTGACCGCCTCTTCCCAATGGAACCCATATGCCCAAATTAAACCCCTATCAAACCAAAGCTGTGCAGTTTCTGATGTCGTTGAAACTTTGCGACTATAGGTTCCAGTATCAAAATCATATGCCATATTAATCCCTACGCTAATTTTCATTATTAATCTTTGGTAACAGCCAGGCTATTATTATGAAATAATATAGCTCAAAATGTATACGCTGAAAACATAAGAATAGTAATCAAATTTTAAGAGATAATTATTTTTCAAATATTTTATTAATGATTTCTGTTAATGCAATCATTAGGGCTTCAGATCGTATTGATTCATAAATAAAATACTAAGTTTTTTAAAATCAATGATCACGGTTTTTACGAATAAATATAAAAGAGCGCACACACAAGAACGAAAATATAAACCCAGTAATTAACATCATAAGCTTGGATATGCTCGCCCAAAAATTACTAAACACACCATTATCTGAACCAAAGCCTCGTAAAAAATCTAAACCACCTAAGAAAATAATTAGTCCAACAATAACTATGATGTGCATCAGTAACTTCTTAAGTTTAGGTAATATTAACGCTAAAACTGCTAATAGGAATACTGGAAACCCCACAATTGATGGGATAAGAGACGTAATAGAGTTGCTACCGCTTAACGAAGTAACTACCAAACCCCAAGTTATTAAAATAATCCCATACACTATTGATATAATCTCCATGTTCATACCAAAAACAGTAAATTCTTTTTTATTCATTTTTGCTCATTGTCCTAAAAGTTATTAATCAAAAGTTAACTTACCATTTTTCCAGGTTTCTATTTTTTCAAATGAGCCGTCTTCTTTAAAGTATTCGAACTCACCATCTTCTTTACCAGCCTTATAATTTCCTTTAAAGGTTAATTGGCCATTTTCGTAATAATGCTCCCACGGTCCGTGCAAGCAGTCATTTTCGTAAGAACCTTTCCAGCTCAATTGACCACTCTCATAGTATGATTCCCAAAAACCATCCCGTCGACCATTTTTTATATTTCCATTTTGTTGACCTGATACTTCTCCAATGAATGGTGTGTCAGTAAATTTTTTATAAAAAATACCATTCCTTACAACTAGTTCATCAGGCGAAACCGTTTCATTAAATCCAAGTTGACTATTCATCATTTAAAATCCTGTGAATTAATTTAAATATAACCTATCTGACACAATCAATTAAGTGTTTTTATAAGGTATAAAATCTATCACTTAGTTAATCTACAAAAGAACAATTAACTTGAATTTGAAAGTAAATCAATCGTATCCTCAGTCATTCTTAAATCAGCAAAAAACTGCATCATATTAATAAGCGTTGCATTATGCTCGTCGTCACTGCGTGTCCCAGTTGCGTCACCAATAAAAATCGTTTTATAATTTAAAAGCATAGCATCTCTTGCCGTAGACTCGCAGCAAACATTAGTTAAAGTACCAGTGATAATCAAAGTATCAATTGCAAGTTCATCTAACACTTCCTTTAAATTAGAAGAGCCTGGCGTAAGTGCACTTGACCGGGTCTTGGTAATTAAAAGGTCTTCATTTTTTCTGTCCATTCCAGACCAAATCTCCCTAGCAAAAGATCCTTCAGCTGTATCATTCACAATTTTTTCTCGAGATTCTTCTGTTGTAAAATGTTCGTACCATGACGACCAACCGGGAGTGTAAACATGTTCGGTCCAGATAACCTTACCTCCAACCTCTCTAATTTTCTTTGCAAGAGTGTTAATGTTTGGAGCAATGGCCCCAACTCCAGGAACCTCAACCATAGACAAACCAGGAAGTATAAAACAATTTTGCATGTCAATGGCTAGTAATGCTGTCTTCTTTGGATCAATTTTTTCAAAAATATACTTTCTGCCACGCCTTGCGATACAATTATCAATGTAATTTTGAGGAATTTTAATCTTATGCATTTACAAACCCTTTGTTCGATAACTTTCAGCAACTCGTTCGATAGCTACTAAATATGCCGCTGTTCTTAAATCATCAACATCTTTTCTTGAATGCCAAATCTTTCGCATATGTTGATAAGCCGTCCGCATAGAGTCGTCCAACCCTGATCTAACAAGCTCTAACTCACCTGCACCACGTAAATACGCTTCTTTAAATTTAACTGACAATTGAGTCCCTAAACCAGAGGCTTCCATTACTCTATTTAACTCCTCAACTAACAGGTGATGTCTCGCTTCCTCTTGGCGTCTTTGCATTCGTCCAAATCTAATATGACTCAGGTTTTTTACCCATTCAAAATAACTTACTGTTACTCCTCCAGCATTTGCATACATGTCTGGAATAATTACCGTTCCACGATTCCGTAAGATGTCATCAGCTCCCGCTGTGACTGGGCCATTGGCCGCCTCGATAATTAAGGGTGCTTTAATTCTCTTTGCGTTAATAAGATTAATACTCCCTTCGATTGCCGCAGGAATTAAGATATCACACTTTATCTCTAAAGCAGTCATACCATTTGTTTGAAATCTTCCTCCAGTAAATTTTTTTATACTCCCAGTTTTTGACATGTGAGCATACAGCGCCTCTATATCCAACCCATCTTGATTTATTACCGCACCATCACGTTCAATAACTGAGATTATTTTACAGTTATCTTCTTGACTTAAGAATTTTGCTGCATGGTATCCAACATTACCAAACCCTTGGATAACAATATCCTTTCCATCCAGTGATCCACTTAGTTTTGCTCTATTTACATCCTCAGGGTGCCTGAAGAACTCTCTAAGAGCGTATTGAATGCCACGCCCTGTAGCCTCCACTCGACCAGAAATTCCTCCTGCGCTAATTGGTTTTCCAGTTACGCATGCTTTTGCATTTATGTCAGTTGTATTCATTCTTTGATATTGATCTGCTATCCAAGCCATTTCTCTCTCACCTGTCCCCATATCGGGTGCAGGAACATTTTGGCTCGGACTGATCAAATCCCTTTTAATCAACTCATAGGCAAAACGACGCGTAATTTGCTCTAGCTCCTCCTCATCCCATTCTTTAGGATCAATACAAAGTCCACCCTTTGAGCCACCGAATGGTGTTTCTACCAGAGCACATTTAAAAGTCATCAAAGCGGCTAATGCCTCGACTTCATCTTGGTTCACGCTGAGTGCATATCGTATTCCACCTTTAACTGGTTCCATATGTTCTGAATGAACCGACCGATAACCTGTAAATGTATGAATTTCACCACGTAGACGAACACCAAACCTAACAGTGTAAGTGGCATTACAAACACGGATCTTTTCCTCTAAACCTGGAGAAAGGTCCATTAAAGACACAGCTCTGTTAAACATTACATCAACGCTTTCTCGAAAAGATAAATCCGAATTATTTTTCATAGAAACTCTCTCTGGTTGGAGCCCGCCACGACTCATCTATTTAACAAAAGGCTATAAAATTTAACCTAACTCTATTATAAAATGTTATTAGTAATTTATAAATAGTAAATAATACTTATGAGAGTAGTCTGTTGATTAATAAAAATAATATTTCCCTATCAACCATTAATAAAGATTGGGCAGGCCAACTAGTTTTATCTAGTTGCCCGGAAATCAATCAAGAATACAAAATTTTATCTTTTGAAAAATTTATAGCCACATTTAAAGATGATAACATCAGTTTGGTAGTAACTTTACTTGATAATATTGAAATTACCCGATTAAATATTTCAACATTTGGCAAATTTCTAAAAGAAAATAATATTTATTGGAAACATTTTCCTATCCAGGATCTAAGCGTACCTACTGACCGAGATCTATTCATAAAACTTTTAGTTCATGTAAAAAAGCTATTAGATGGTGATAAATCTGTCCTGATCCATTGCTATGCCGGGCTTGGTAGAACGGGGCTCTTCGCGACAACACTACTAGTATCCTTGGGATTAGAAGCAAAGGTTTCTATAGAGCATATACGTAAAATTCGTCCAGGAAGTATTGAAACAATTGAACAGGAAAACTTTATCAAACAGTGGGCTTTTCGTTTTAAATAAAAAACCCTATTCAACAATATATTTAATTAAGTAAATTCCTTGTCAATCCGCTGTCCACCCTCCATCAACAATCAGCGATGATCCCGTAACCAATGATGAAGCATCTGAAGCAAGATATAAGACAGCGCCCATAATATCTTCTACTTCTCCAACACGGTCTAATTTAATCTTACTATTAATCCACTTTCTCTTTTCTGGATCATCAAAAGTTGGTTGTGTCATAGGCGTCAGGATAAATGTGGGACAAATTGTGTTAATACGTATTTTACGAGGTCCAAACTCTAAAGCCATAGCTTTGGTAAACCCTTCCACTGCGAATTTAGAGGCACAATATACTGATCTATCAATTCCACCCACATGAGCCATTTGACTAGAAATATTTATTAAAGACCCAGCCTTTTTCTCTTTAATTAGATTCCTTGCGACAGCTTGAGTAATAAAGTATGCCCCTCTTAAATTAACATTCATAACGGCATCAAAATCCTCAACAGTGGTGTCTAATGCGTTTGAATGTCGACCCATTCCAGCACTATTTACAAGAATATCAAATGCCTTATCATTTGAAATTTTTTCAGAGATTTGTTTTGGGTCGGCTATATCAAGCTGTAGAACATGTGAAGACCAGCCCTTGGAATTCATTTCATCATGTAATTGCTTTAACTTGGGTAAACTTCTTGCAGCCAATGTTACCTCCGCCCCACTGGATGCCAGAGCGCAGGCGCACCCCATCCCTATTCCAGAAGAAGCCCCAGTTACCAAGGCTCGCTTGCCTTCTAAATTGAAGTTTGGCATTTTAGGTAAAATCATAAAAATCTATCCATATCTTTGAGTTAAACATCCTTACTAATCGATTTCAGTCAGACAGCAAATCTTTTTTCCATAGTGAATTAATCATTTCAGCGCGATAGTAACAACTAGCTTTAGGGGCCAGTGTTATTTGTGGAAGCTCTTTATGTTTTATTTCCCAACTTTCTTTGGGAAGATAAAAATTCAAACGGTGCATACAGTTTATTTTTAATCGGTTCAAAAAAAGCACTATCTCTTAAATTGACTGTCCAGTTTTAGGAAAAGCCAAACAAATATACCTCATTTGAACATTTCGATCTAACCCTATTTGGACGTCAGATAAATTTTTAGAATTCATAATTTTTGCAGAAACTATACATTCTTTTTTTAAAAAAAAGTGAGAATTTAAATTCGTAATGGAGTGTGAAACATCAAAACCCATTCCACTTACAATTGAATACAAAAAAAGGCCCCATACGATATCCATCAGATTTATCCTTATGATAATAATTTGTTAAATAAATATACAACCTTACTTTTTTCTTGTCTACAAAACGGTTTTTAATCTTTAATGCTTGTAATTGTACTTTAGTTTTTTAGATGTGTATTAATTGTATTATAAATCATTACATTAAATGAAAGATGAGCTTATATGTTTAGCAAATCAAAAACAATTATTCTTGTAGCGTTAGAAGACGAACTCCCAAAGAAATACCTTCCAACTTGGAACATCATATATAGTGGAGTTGGTAAGATTAATGCAGCCTATTCTCTTAGTAAGGCTATACATGAGTTTGAACCCAGTACTGTTATCAATTTTGGAACTGCTGGTACGTTAAGCAGTAATTTAAATGGGTTACATGAGGTATCAGTATTTAAACAACGCGATATGGATGCAGTAGGTTTAGGATTTGTTTTGGGTGAAACTCCATTTGATGAAATTTCGACAATTGATAATAAACGAAAGGGTTTATCATGCGGGACAGGCGACAGCTTTGTAAATACAAAACCAAAACTCTTAACAGATCTGGTTGACATGGAAGCTTATGCTTTAGCTAAAGTATGTAAGTTAAGCCAGATTGAATTTATTTGTTATAAATACATATCAGATAATGCAGATGATGATGCAAATAATGCTTGGAATGAAAACCTAACAAATGGAGCACTCGCATTCTCAAATCTATTAAGTTAGCATTCACTAAATAGAAAAATTTTTAAAATAAAATGGTAATTAATGTGAACATAAAATGCTTAAATTAGTCTTTACCTACTTTTTATCTATGTTTGCTCTATTGTCAGTATTGTTGGGTGGCTTTTTTATACTTTGGATGGTGTTAACGAAAGAGCAAGTAGATCTGGTGCCACCATCCAATAAAGTTTTAATAGATAATGCAACAAAGTAAGGAAAAGAATGTGTTAATTACTGGTGGCTGCTATTGTGGCAAAATAAGATATAAATCGACTGGTGAGATTCAATCATCACTTCAATGTCACTGCAGGGAATGCCAGTACATTACAGGAGGTGCGCCAAATACTATTATTGTAGTTCCAGAATCTGATTTTTCTTTCACTGAGGGGACACCTACAAAATTCAAAAGAGATGACTTAGAAAACCCAGTCACACGTTTCTTTTGTAACAACTGTGGAACCGGTATTGGTACAAAAACTCCAAACCGCCCAGGTTTAATGGTTTTGAAAGTAGGAACTCTTGATAAGCCCAGTATTTATGAACCAACCGTAGCAATTTTCACAATTGATAAACAAACTTTTCATCACATTCCTGATAATATAAAAGCTTTTAAAAGACGGCCTTAAATCCTTTAATGAAAATGATTGAAGATATTCTTTCTTACAATCTTACTCCAAAACAGCATTACCAAAAAAGCTATTACAACAATTATACCCGCCAATGTCATAAAAACTAAACTGAAATTATAATTTGCTAACGCAAAGCCAGCACAAACTGGACCAATAACTTTACCTGTATTGCGTAAGGAGCCATATACGCCCATGGCTGTCCCTCGATAATTTTTTTTAACTTCGTCTGCTAATAGTGCTACACTTGTTGGAAAGATAAAGCCCTGACCAGCACCAATGAAGATAGCTATTATTAAAAAGAAGTTCTCAGTAAAAACATTTACTAAAAAGAGACCTGAAGCAAGTAATAACATACCAAAAATGATAGTTACTCTATAGCCTTTTATATCTGCTAAATGAGCTCCAATGGGTCTGCATAACATATGAGTTATCTCTTGGATCGAAAAAAATAAACCTGCCTGTAAAATAGTTCCATTATCTTGAGAAATAATAAAAAGTGGTAGAAATGCCCTTAAGGAATATATTATGGAATACACGAGCATCTCTAATAAACCAGCCATCCAGACAGCAGGAATAGATATACTGTAACGAATAGCTATACCGATTTTTCTCCAAGATATGTTACTATTTATATTATTTGAAACTGAATTATCTCTAATTAAAAATAAGGGTATCATTGCAAAAATAGACCCAAAACCAATTAAAATAAAAACCGTTTCAAAATCGAAGACAGTTAAAGCCATACCAGCAGCGATGGGCGCACTAAGCGAGACCAAAGACCTAGAAACACCAAAATATGCCAGCCTCTTTGTCTGAGTGTCATTGTTGAGATGTACGACATAAGCGAGCCCAACTGGTCCCAGAATTGCGGTAGAAATCCCATGGAAAAGCCTTAAAAAAACTAAATCCTGTTCCGAAGATACAAATTGATATGCAAATGGTGTGCATGTAAATATTACTAAAGCTACAAACAACCAGACTTTTTTTCCCCAAAAATCAGATAAAATACCAAAAATAGGTTTCAATATTATTCCTGAGGAAGTTGAGATGCCAACGATAAAGCCTATCATTATTTCTCCCGCACCAATCGCTGCAGCGTACAAAGGCAATAATGGTGTTTTTCCCAACTGATAGAACCATCGTAAAATGAGGTCTACTGCAAAAATACAAAAAAAATCTCTTCTTCTTTTAAAAGATTTAAAATTTAAAAATGACATTTATAAGTTGACCTACCAACCCGTCTTAAGAGCTCCAATGCTACTTCCACTGACAGCAGGAGGGGAAGCTTGTGCAATGACACTATTGAATTTAGCAATTTTATCTTCAACCAACTCATCCAACTTATCTAAAATGGTATCTACCTTTCCAAATACATCATCTGCAACTTCATGTGATTGCGCAGGAGGCCTTGCATCAGCAATTTTTACAACCCACAATAGATCCTGGAGAGTGTCATCAAGTCCAGCAGGATGTCTTAAGACGTCCCTTGGGGTCTCCCTTTTTGTATCAACTAATTGTCCCTCTAGTAGTTCCAATTCACTTATCAACACACTGGCAGTCTCTGCTTCTGCGGGAATAATCTTATCAATACTTCCTAGTTGGGACTTCATTAATCGTATGCGATTGACAGCTATGTTAAGTTCCGACAGCTTTGATGTTATATTTTTATATAAAGCATTCTGTATCTCAAAATCTTTATCCGTTGTGTCAATTCTTGGATCTTTAACCACTGTTACGCTTGCTTCTCTAGAAACTGTATTTACGGTTAATACTAATGAATAATCCCCTGGTTGTACTTTTGCTCCAGCGGCTCCCCCTTCAGATTTTGAAAATGGTTCATATTTTCTACTCCTTAAGCTCTCATCAAGCTTTATGGGTGGATCTTCAGTCAGGTCCCAAACAAATCTATTCAACCCTTCTTTAGCAGTTGGTTTTCGAGAATTAGAAAGCTTCTCGTTATTAGACTCACATACTACAATACTATTACCACTTTTATCTTTAATCTCTATTCTAACATTTGAATTAGAAATTTCTTTATCTAACCAATAATAAATAATTGCTCCTAAGGGAGGATTCTCTCCAGTGTCCAAATATTTCCTTTTCTTTCTTCCATCAAGAGAATCAGTCAAATAACTTGCACCTTGAACACCAAAAGCTGGAGAGTAATCTTTACCATCTCCATTGAATAAGCCAGCACTCCAATGAATATTTTGTCTAACTGTAATTCTTGGGTCGTATAACTTTACTGTCTCTGACGGCTGCTTCAAACCTCTTAAGGGTGTGATATCATCTAAGATCCAAAAAGACCTCCCATGGGTAGCAACAACTAAATCAGAATCTTTTATTCTTAGATCATAAACTGGAACAACTGGGAAATTACTGCCCATTCTATTCCATATTTTTCCATCGTCAGATGAAACATAAATACCTGTCTCTGTGCCTGTAAATAGTAATCCAGGGTTTTCAATATCTGCTCTTATCACCCGGGTTATTTCATTTTGAGGAAAACTATCAGAAATAGAAGACCAGGTCTTTCCACTATCTTTAGTTACAAAAAGATAGGGCTTATAATCTGAGAGCTTAAACCTTGTAGCAGAGAGGTAGACGGTGTCTGGGTCATGGGATGAAATTTCCACATTACCCACATATGCCCACTCGGGCATATTCTCTGGGGTGACATTTTCCCATTTCGTCCCACCGTCGCGTGTCACGTGCACTAATCCGTCATCAGTAGAAGCCCAGAGCTCACCTTTTCTGTGTGTGGACTCTACTACCGAAGCGCACGAGGCGTATTGCTCTGCTCCAGCACTGTCATGATTTAATGGTCCACCAGAAAAATCTAACTTTTCTATATCGTTACGACTTAAATCTGGAGAGATGCAATCCCAGCTCATTCCTTCATCGTAACTTCTAAACACATGATTTCCACCAACATATAATGTCCCGCTATCATGCGGTGAGAATAAAATTGGAAAAGTCCACGCAAATCGATACTTTAAATCTCGAGGTGCAAAACCGGTAGCTTCTTCTGGCCAAACATTAATAAGCTGCAGCTGCCGGGTACGATGATCATACCGTTGCAACGCCCCGTTACCACCAGGACTTGAACCTACTGCACCAATGTAAACAATATTTGAATCCTCTGGGTGAACAGCTATGAAACCACTTTCTCCAGTTCCAGGTAAGGTTGTGTCCCCTAATGTTATCATGCCCCACTCCGCTTGGCTTGGCACAGATATCGAAGTGTTATCCTGTTGAGTGGCGTAAACCCGATATGGATACTGGTTATCAATATCCATACGGTAAAATTGAGCTGTATTTTGGTTATAGATCGTAGACCAAGTATCACCCCCATTAAAACTGACACATGCACCACCATCATTTCCTTGAACCATTCGTTTTGAGTTCTTAGGGTCAATCCACAAATCGTGATTATCACCATGAGGCGTAGTCACCTCTTTGAAGGTGTAGCCACCATCTGTAGACTTCCACATTTGATAATTAGTTACATAGACTGTGTCTTCGTGAACAGGGTCTGTAAATATATGAGTATAATACCAAGCTCGGTGAATAAGATCTCTATTCGGGCACCGTAATTTCCAACTCTTACCATAGTCCTCAGATACATATAAACCGATATTGTCCTCATCGCCCTCAACAAGAGCAAAAACTCGACCTTGTTTTGCAGCCGAAAGAGAAACACCTATTTTTCCAAGTACCCCTTTAGCAAAGCCATTATCAATTGTTACATCTTCCCATGTGTCACCGCCGTCAGTAGATCGATACAAACAACTTCCGGGCCCTCCAGATGAAAGATGCCAAAACTTTCTATGCGCTTGCCACATAGCAGCAAACAGAATGCGCGGATTAGTAGGATCCATAGAAATATCTATTGCCCCTGTATAATCATTTTCAAATAAAACTCTTTCCCAGTTTTCTCCTCCATCTAAAGAGCGATAAACTCCACGATCATTATTTGGGCCAAACGCGTCACCGAATGCAGCTACGTAAACATGATCTGAATTCTCTGGATGTACTCTAATTTCTCCAATTTGTTTGGTATGATCTAAGCCAATATGCTTCCATGTTCTGCCAGCATCCGTAGATTTATACATTCCATCTCCAAATGAAACATCAATTCTAATTGTAGTCTCACCCGTACCCGCATAAATAACGTTGCTATCTGAAGGAGCAACTGCAAGAGCCCCAATAGTGGCACTATTTAAAAATCCGTCCGAAACACATTCCCAGTAGGTCCCACCATCCGTAGTTTTCCAAACACCTCCCGCGCAGGCTCCAAAATAAAATGTCATAGGATCACTGTAATCTCCTGATACAGCAACAACACGTCCACCCCGCGGGGGACCTATACATCGCCAATGTAATTCATTTGAAGTCAAAATAGCGTTTTCATTTACCATAAGATTTTCCCTAAAAATACGTGAATAGTTTTAAATTTAACTAGACAATGCAGATATTTTTTATCAGTGTAAATACAAATCTGGATAAAATCTTCATAGCTAAAGTTATTAAACCTAATTAATAAATTAACAAAAAAAATCAATATTTCTTTTAAAAAGGCTTCAATTAAAGAGTGTATAATTTATTGTGACAAAATATGCCAAAAATTAACAGCTACCGACCGTTCACTCCTAATCCTGAACAAATGGCAAAAATGCCAAACATTTCTGGGAACTCAATAAATGGACTCCATGAAAAAAATTTCAGGAGGCCAAGCTATGTATACTGGGGCAATGACCCTAATGATATCATATATGGTGATTTGCAAAAATGGTTTTTCACTGTCGACCCAAAAGATCCTGGTTTTTCTCAAGAGAGAGAGAAGCGACAAAAAATTTTAAATCAACCTTTAGAAGCTATCAATCAAACTAAAGTGAAATGGTCTGATAAGAATTGGCGTAAGAGCTTAAAATCGTTTAAAAATAAAAAGATTTTTGATAAACTCGGAGCTACTAAATTTAATTCAGATTGGGCTTTTGATGGAGTGAATATAGATTATGAAAATATAATATTACTCGGATTTCAACATGAGTATAAAAATATTAGTGAAGCTCCAAAAACTATGGCTGGCGTCGAAGTTATGCGTCAATATTCTAGAGCTGCGTCTGGAGCAAAAGGTATCGCAAATTGGCTTCGGAAATTAGGTTGGGACTCAGAGCCCCTAACAGGGCCAATGTCAGGAAAAATAACTATGGTCCCCGCAGCTATCGAGGCTGGGTTCGGTGAATTAGGAAAACATGGATCTATTATTAATCCAGAGTTTGGATCTAGCTTTAGATTATCAGCTATTCTGACTAATGCCCCCATACCCTTATCCAGCAAACAGGACCATAAAGTAGATGATTTTTGTTCAAAATGCCGAATATGTGAGGATGCTTGCCCCCCTGATGCTATTTTTAAGGAAAAAAAAACAGTTCGTGGGATAAAAAAATGGTATGTCGACTTTGACAAATGCATACCGTTTTTTAATGAACATCAAGGCTGTGCAATATGTATTGCTGTGTGTCCATGGAGTAAGCCTGGAGTTGGCTTTAGTTTAGCTACAAAGCTTCAAAGTAGAGCCAAAAGGCTCGCAGAAAAATAAGTAAAAATTAAACTGAAATGACCTTAATTTCTTTTTGGATAACATACTTGTCCACCAGACATTTCCTTATCAACGCCAGTAGTCATCGGAAAGCTTATAGGTAGATCATTAATTGAGCGTACTGCCAAAAAACCAAAACATTCTGCTTCTATAGCATCACCACGCCAACCAAATTCTTCTGCTTGAAAAACCTCAATATTCGTAATTTCCTTTATTTCCTGAAGCAGCACAGGGTTATGGCGTCCACCACCACAAACAATAAGATTTTTGGGTCTTCTTGGTAAAATATTAAGTGCTTTGGAAACACTCTCAGCACAAAGGCGTGTTAAAGTGGCAGCCCCATCTTCTACAGAAAGACTAAGAATTTGTTTATTGCTAAAGTCATAGCGATCCAACGATTTGGGGTATTTTTTATCAAAGTAAGGATTGTTCAAAAAATCATTTAAAAGAACATTATTTACGATCCCTTTTGAAGCTAGAAGCCCATCTCTATCCATATCCCCTAAACCAAAATGTGCAACGAGGTCATTAATTGGCGCACTGGCTGGGCCTGTATCAAAGGCAATTAACTCTTCACCATTATAACACCATGTTATATTTCCTATACCTCCCAAATTAAGTACTGCAATTTCATCTTTACTAATTAGGCTTGCTAATAAGGCTCGATGGTATGACGGGCATAGCGGCGCTCCATGTCCACCAACCAACATGTCTGCAGATCGAAAATCATAAACCACTTTAGTTTTCAATATCTCAGACATTAAAGGACCATTTCCAAGCTGACGTGTACTCCCCTTTTTTAAGTCACGTGGAGGCTTATGTAAAATGGTCTGGCCATGAAACCCAACAACGCCCAACTCCTCTTTGTCTATTGGAGAGCCCTGTATTAAATCATTCACCGCATCGGCTTGCGCAACAGTAATAAGCTCTTCTGTTAACTTAAAGAGCTCAGGCTCTGGTCCCTTAAAGTTCCATTCTCTGGCAACCTCAACACTCTCTTTTATACTCTCCCTCACTTCATCTGAATAAGTGTAACTTTTAAAGCTTGAAAATTTTTCAACTATAATTCCGTCAGTTTTTATAAGTGCCACATCTATGGTACCATCAAGAGAAGTCCCTGACATTAACCCCGCTGCCCAAATAGAATTCATACTATGCCTTACAGTTTACAGATTTTGGATCGTTTAGGAGAGAGCTGATCACAAAATATAAATTTTTATACTCTATATTTAGGGTAAACCTTAAAATATTAACACAAGATAATTTTGAAAATGTAGTGTTAATTAGATAGTATAAAAAACCATTCATAGACTTTTTTAATTAATGCCTCATACCTTAACAAAATAATGCCTCAAATATCGAACTTGTGCAAACCTATGGATCACTATAATAATTTTGTTATGAATAAAATATTAGTGGACCCATTCGAACGAAGAATTTCTTATCTAAGGTTATCTGTAACGGATAGATGCGACTTTAGGTGTGTTTATTGTATGTCAGAAAATATGACATTCCTTCCTAAAAAAGATCTCCTTACTTTAGAAGAGTTAGATAAATTATCCACTGCTTTTATCAACCTAGGAGTCAAAAAGCTTCGTATTACTGGTGGAGAACCCCTTGTTCGAAGAGATATCATGTCTTTCTTTGATAGCGTAGGCAGACATTTGGATTCTGGTAAACTTGAGGAGCTCACGGTAACAACAAATGGGTCGCAACTTGAAAAACATGCAAAAAATCTTTATTTGGCCGGTGTAAGAAGGGTAAATATTTCATTAGATACCTTAAATGAAGAAAAATTTGCAACCATAACTAGATGGGGGCGGTTACCACAAGTATTGCGAGGTATTGATGCCGCTCAGAATGCAGGGTTGAAAGTAAAAATTAATGTTGTAGCACTCAAAGATTTCAATGATTCTGAGTTATTCGAAATAATGGATTGGTGTGCTACTAGGGGCATGGGTCTTACATTTATTGAAGTTATGCCAATGGGAGATATTGGAAATGAGAACCGTCTAGATCAGTACTGGTCTCTAAAGGATTTAAAAGCTACAATTTCTCAGCGTTTCAATGTTACCGATCTTAATGAGAGTACCGGTGGACCAGCAAGGTATTTCAGAGTCGAAGAGACTGGACAAAAAATTGGTCTAATCACTCCCTTAAGTCATAATTTTTGTGAAAGCTGTAATAGAGTTAGGGTAACCTGTACTGGAGAAATTTTTACCTGCCTCGGTCAGGAAGGAAAGTCTGACCTCAGAGCACCACTTCGAAATTCCTCAGATCCTGAAATACTAAATAACGCTATAAGAAAAGCAATCGGTCTCAAACCAAAAGGGCACGACTTTAATTACTCACGAACAACAGTTAAGGGGCAAATGACACGCCACATGAGCCATACTGGCGGTTAAAATTTAATTAATCTTGTATTTTCATAAAAGGTGATAAATGTCTGAAATTAAAGCACTTTTATTTGATGTTTTTGGAACAGTGGTAGACTGGAGGACTGGTATTGCCTCATCTGCCCGTGATATTCTAAAAAAGTACAACAAGGATATCGATTTTTTTGAATTTGCTGATGCATGGAGAATTAGATATCAACCAGCAATGGAAGAAGTGAGGTCCGGGAAACGTGACTTCACTATATTAGATATTTTGCATCATGAGAACCTTCAGGAAATTAAGAAAACCTATGGGTTAACAGAAATGTCCATAGATGATGACCTCAATTTAGTAAAAGCATGGCATAGGCTACCTGGGTGGCCGGATAGCTCGAACGGTTTAAAGAGATTAAAGAAGAAATTTATTATAGCGACACAGTCAAACGGGAACATTGCACTTATAGTAAATATGGCTAAAAATTCAGACTTACCGTGGGATATGGTCTTAGGGGCAGAGGTTGTTAAACACTATAAACCTAAACCAGAGGCCTATACAGTAGCTTGTCAAATGCTTGGTCTAAAACCAAATGAATGTATGATGGTTGCAGCACATAACAACGACTTAGAAGCAGCGCGACTTCAAGGCATGAGGACAGCGTTTGTTAAAAGGGAAACTGAACACGGTGAAAATCAATCCTCGGATTTAAAATCTGAAAGTGACTGGGATTATATTAGTGAGAACTTTATAGACTTGGCCGACCAGTTAAACTGCCCTAAAACCATTTAAATTATATTAAAAATAAATCTCTGCAGCTAATATCAATTTTAGCGTGGTAATCTTTTTTCTATAATCTCAGCCCAAAAACTACATCCAGAAGGAATAGCGTCATCTGAAAAATTATATTCTGGGTGATGACAGGCTGCGGTATCTCCATTTCCAACTAAAATATATGCCCCAGGTCTCTCATTAAGCATATAAGAGAAGTCTTCGCCTCCCATAACCAATGGAGCATCTTCACATGAGCCATAAACCGAAGCAGCAACAGATGCAGCAAATTGCGTTTGCTCTTCAGAATTTGTCATAACCGGATAACCTTGATTAAACTTAATATCAGCTTGACCACCAAACATAGTAGCAACAGATGTTGATATTTCCTTTAACCGTCTCTCAGCTAACTTTCTTATATCTGCTGACATGGTACGAATTGTTCCCTTTAGGAAAACGTGCTCTGGAATAACATTAAATGCCTTACTTTCAGACTCAATAGAAGTAACAGAAACAACAATTTGTTCGGTAGGGTCAACATTTCTGGATGCAATAGTTTGAAGCGCCAACACCAAATGAGATGCCAAAACTGTTGTATCAACTGTTTCTTGCGGTTTTGCAGCATGACCTCCCTTACCAATTAAATGAATCTCGAAAGTGTCTGTTGCGGCAAAGAATGGACCAGATCTAATAGAAAAACTACCAACCGGCTGTCCTGGCCAATTGTGCATCCCATAAACCTCGTCTATTTTCCATCTATCCATCATACCATCTTCACACATTTCACGGCCCCCGCCTCCACCTTCTTCAGCAGGCTGGAATATCAATACTACTGTCCCGTCAAAATTACGTGTCTCAGATAAGTATTTAGCAGCACCCAATAACATTGCTGTGTGTCCATCGTGACCACAAGCGTGCATAATTCCAGATGTTTTTGACGCATAATCAAGGCCAGTTGCTTCAAATATAGGGAGAGCATCCATATCCGCCCGTAAACCAATTACCTTTCCAGAGTTATTAGATTGACCTTTTATGACACCTACGACGCCAGTTCTTCCAATTCCACCATTAACCTCATCGCATCCAAACTCCTTTAGTTTGTCTTCAACAATGGCAGAAGTTCGGTGCGTGTCGAACAAAAGTTCAGGGTTTTCGTGGAGATCTCGTCGCCACTCCGTGATTTCTGGTAAAAGTTCTGAGAAACGGTTTTTAACTGGCATTCCTTATCCCCTAGTTATTATGTTTTTGATTATGTTGCTAAGTTTTCAATTAACTGGTCCATAAAAGTTTCGCCGGCCGAAAACTGTTCTAACGTAATAAACTCATTTTTCTGATGAGCTTGAGCTATGTCTCCAGGGCCACAGATAATAGAGGAATACCCCTCAGCTTGGAACTGCCCAGCTTCTGTACCATATGAAACGACGTGCTGCCCATTATCACCAGTTAATTTGCGTACCAACGCTTCTGCCGCTCCATTATCCTCGGGTCTTAGACCCGGGACATCATGCGCAGAATCTAACATTATAAAACTGTCTGGGTTAATTTTCTTCATAGCAGCTTCAACTTCCCTTACTTTTGACTCGTACGCCTGTTTCCAGTCTGCTGCTCGCTCATTTGGAATCACTCTAAATCCCATCACAAAATGACAATCTTTAGCTGTAATATTATTTGCAGTGCCTCCCTCAATTGTACCAACATGAACAGTTGTCCAAGGTGGAGTAAACATAGAGGTTGCCTCACTTCGATCCAGTAATTCATTTTGAATATTCATTTGGTTGGCCCACTCTATAAGTTTTGCAGCTTCATGAATCGCACTAACACCAATATGCTGTAAAGATGAGTGTACCTCAAAACCTCTAACATGAGTTTTAATTCCTAACCCACCTTTATGTCCAGAAACGGCCTTCATCATCGATGGCTCACCAATAATCGCAGCTGAGGCTTTAGGCATTAATTTCGCCATTTCAGCGGCCATAAAGGGTGCTCCAATACACCCTACTTCTTCATCGTAAGACATCGCTATTTGAATAGGTCTTTTTATTCCTCGCTTTAAAGCCTTCGGAACCGCTGTTAAAGCTATGGCATCAAAGCCTTTCATATCACAGGTTCCGCGACCGTACAGTTTACCATCTTTCTCTACTACTTTGAACGGATCGGTATCCCAATCTTGACCTACAACAGGTACAACATCTGTATGGCCTGATAGAATAACCCCACCATCTACTGCAGGCCCCGCATTTGCATAGAGGTTTGCCTTATCACCAGCCTGATTATAAACTCTATGACACTCAACACCGTGAGAATTTAAGTATTCCTCTATGAAATCAATTATAGGCAAATTGCTAACATTAGAAACAGAGGGAAATGAAATTAACTTCTCCATCATCTCTCTCGCACTTAATTCCATTCCCATGATGAACCTCCAGTTCGTTATTAATAAATTATTAAATCAAAGTGTTTAAAGAAAAATTATCTTCCACGAATTCTTGGATCAAGAGCGTCTCTAAGGCCATCACCAAGATAATTAACGCTTAAAACCGTTAAGGATATTGCAAAGCCAGGCCAAAAAACTCTCTCAGGGTACATTGTTAAATAGTCTGTCGCATCATAGAGTAACCTCCCCCAAGTAGGAAAATCAGGGGGAAAACCCAACCCAAGAAATGATAAAGCTGATTCAGTAATAATTGCATTTGCAATACCCAGAGTAGCCGACACCATAATTGGAGAGACTACGTTAGGTAAGATATGTCGGCTTATTAATTTACTATTTTTTGTTCCTATAGATCTTGCGGCCAAGACAAATTCTCGCTCTTTAATCGCAAGAATATCACCTCTGACAATTCTAGCAGTAGGCATCCAGCTTGTTATTCCTATCGCTAGAACAATCAATATAAATATCCCCTTTTCAGGACCAAAGGCTGCATTCAATGGATCTCTGAAAAGTAGCATCATTAGCAGTAAAAGAGGTAAAAGAGGTAGTGCTAGAAACAAATCCGTAAGTCTCATGAGGATGTTATCAAACTTATTAAAAAATCCAGCCATCACACCTACAAATGTTCCCAAGAATAATGATAAACCCATTGCCGTTAAACCAACAGCTATAGAGGTTTGTCCCCCCTGCATCATCCTAGCAAAAGTGTCCCTTCCCAGCTGATCTGTTCCGAACGGATGCCATAAACTAACTCCTTGGTTTCTAGACCTAATATCAATGTAGGTAGCGTCATGAGGCCAGAACAAGGGAATAAGATAAACTGCCATAATTATGAAAACAAAAAAAATGCCTCCAACCAAAGCGCCTTTGTGCGATTTAAATTGATCCCAAACATCAAACCATCTGCTTCTAGGTTTTTTTATCAGATTATCACTGGGTATATTAGTCATATCGGATCCTCGGATCTAGTACGCCGTAAAGAATATCAGCAATAAGATTAAAAATTACTATCAAAATAGCAAACATGAAAGTCAATGTCTGCACAAGTGGTAAGTCGGTTGCCTGAATAGCAGTTATCAATAATTGACCTATCCCATTAACTCTAAATACCTGCTCTGTAATGATTGCTCCACCAAAAACAGAAGGAACTCCAAGCGCTATTACCGTTACCACAGGGATCATTGAATTACGTAACACATGTACCATTACCACGACGCTCTCCCCTAACCCCTTTGCTCGAGCAGTTCTAACGTAGTCTTGATTCAAGTTGTCTAGCATCGACGCTCTCATAAAACGACTTATCTGTGCAGTCGTTTGTAGTGCCAATACCATTACTGGCATAATCATCTGCTTAAGCTGTAGAACAAAGTTGTCCCAACTATTAACAACTAAAGTTGTATCATATATTGAAGGAAACCAACCAAGGGTTACAGAAAAAATAACAATTACTAGTACTCCAGAAAAGAAAGGTGGTACTGAGTAACCAACCATAGAAATGAATGTACCTGTCTGATCAAAAATTGAATATTGCTTATAAGCAGAGTATATCCCAATTGGCAAAGCTATCACGACCCCTACAATATAAGACATACCAACAACCCAGACGGTTTGAGGCAACCGCTGAACAACAAGGTCCATTACGGGACCACGAGTTTGCCAGCTTATAACTCTAAGTTTTCCTTCTGAAAAACTACTGCCGAAATAATAATCAATCAGAACCTGAGGCTCTAACCAGAAAAATTGAACAATCCACTTCCAATATCTAATATGCATGGGTTCACCAAGCCCAAGGGCTAACCGCATTTGCTGTTTAACCTCTGGTGGTACCGTAAGCGGAATTTGAGCCATTGGATCGCCTGGGGCTAACTCCAACAGTAAAAAAATAACCAAGCTAATTAATAATAAGGTCGGTATCATCATTATCAGTCTGCGGATGGTAAATGATAACATGTATCGGACCTTTTTGAAAAACTTTTATTTTATGTTTTGGGCCCCAGATATTATTCTGAGGCCCAAAAACTTTTAACTTTAGGCGTTATAACCTAGCATTACTGACTTTACTTACGGAACCAATCGGCCGCATTCCAAAGCTCAGAGTCCCAAGAGTTCATAACAACACCACCAAGTGTTTTAGCGTGAGCAGCAACATTACCCCGATGCGTTAAAGGAAGCATAGTATAGCTATCTTTTGTTAACATATCGTTAAGTTTTTTAGCTATCTCATGACGCTTCTCCATGTCACCAGTTCGTGTTAACTCAGCATGAAGTGTATCATATGCTGGGTCACAGTAACGGTTAATGTTTTCACCTTGCCACTGGCTCTCAGGTTTTGGCTCGTTACCACATAGGTACATTGCCAAGTATGACTGAGGATCTGTTCCATCGAAGTTATTCGTATACATTTCAACATCCGAATAGAACTTTTGGAATGTGTCAGGGCTAGACGGATCTCCGCCAAAGAATATTGACGCGCTCAAGTTTCTCAACTCTGTTTCAACACCAATTTCTCCCCACCACTGTTTAACGAGTGCCTGGTAATCTTGGCGAACTGCGTTTGTGGATGTTTGGTAAAGAACTGACAATCTCATGCCATCCTTAGTACGAACACCATCAGAGCCAGTTACCCAGCCTGCACTGTCAAGTAATGCATTTGCACCAGCAATATCTTGCACCAAACAATGAGTGTTTTGTGAAGAATAGATAGCCGGACCTGCGACCAAGTCACATGTTGGCTTACCCATATCTCCATAACCAATCTCAGTTAGAAGCACACGGTCAATAGCTAAAGATAATGCCTTACGAACACGGATGTCTGTTAGGAATGGATGTGGCGCTTTTCTTGTAGCACGTGTATCGGCATCCAATAAAGGCGAAGGATCAGTCATATTAATTTCAATACGCTCAACGCTCGGCCCAAGCCCAACAATTACTACGCCTTTTCCAGCTGATTCCATTTTCTTAATCACATCTGGAGCCAATTGAAGGTTCCAAGCATAATCAAATTCACCAGTTTCCATCACAGAACGTCCAGCGCCTGTAGCGTCTCCACCACCTTTAAACAATAAAGTAGCAAAAGCTGGTTTATTAGGATCACGGTAGTTATCATTCGCAGCCATCGTAATTACATCATTTGGCTTGAAATTTACTACTTTGAATGGCCCTGTTCCGATAGGTCCAAAATTTGCTTCTGTACAAGTTTGAGCTTTAGCACCCATACAGTCTGCAAACTGAGCAGCTTGCAAGATAGGTGTTTGGCCTCCAACAAAAGGACCATAAGGATTAGGTGTCGCTTCAGCAAAATTGATAACAACTGTCGCTGCATCAGGTGTGTCTATACTTGTAACGCCATTAAATTTAACAACGTTTGCACAACCACCATTTGGATCCATACAATAGTCATATGTGAACTTAACATCTGCTGAAGTTAACGGTGTTCCATCAGACCACATAATTGCTGGGTCTAGGTTCCATGTAATTGTTTTCAGATCCGCACTAACTCCACCATTTTTTGTGGTTGGTACACTAGTCACAAGATAAGGAACAATAACTCCATCTTGGTTGTATCGAGCTAACGGCTCAATAATTAACGATGATGATTCAATATCTTTAGTACCATTTGAAAGGTACGGGTTTAAAATTGATGGTGCCTGCCAATAAATTATTTTGACTTCTCCATCAGTTCCTCGGCCAGCAAACGACGCAGGCGCGAACGCCAAAGCCACTACAGCACCGAGTAACATACTCTTTAAGTTCATTTTTATCTCCCTTTTTTTTCTCGAAGCTAAATTTATAATCAACTCCAGGACCTCAAGCTAACTTTTTACAATAATTATTTCAAGTAACTTATTGTCCCAGAATCGTCCTTTGTATTAAGAATACGCACAACGAAACATAATTTTGACAAAATTCAAACAGAAATATTAAAAAGAAATTAAAAAATAATAATTTGTTCTATTATTTAAAACTATCAACAGTTTTTATATCACCACATGAGAAATACTTTTATTCTATTCAGTACCAACTAATCAGTATTAAAAAATTAAGCAGCAATTAATTGACATGTGCTTCAGAGCAATCCACATTACGAGTTATAATCAATTTATTCAAGTTCTGCTGTAATCAGGAAAGTTAGCCATGTTAGACGAACCCCAAAACCCAATTGCTTCATATCGCAATCTAAAAGTTGAATTTGAAACAAAAGATGGAACAGTAACTGGCGTAGAAGACGTTTCTTTTGATGTAAATGCAGGGGAGACAGTCTGTATAGTAGGAGAGTCTGGATCAGGAAAATCTGTATCATCTTTATCTATGATGAGGTT